>Ga0325410_1003373_pt1 | contig 18011 bp, 15 predicted proteins | sample PopdelMetagenome_16_FD_206182 | JGI IMG/M metagenome (GOLD analysis project Ga0325410, IMG submission 206182) | Populus deltoides microbial communities from Bellville, Georgia, United States - Xylem-PdIQD-R3 | ecosystem: Host-associated > Plants > Phyllosphere > Stem > Wood/Secondary xylem... | reverse complement strand
AAACCTTGAGCAAAGACCAGACATTCACCTAAGCAGTAAATTACACGTGCTGCAATTTGCCAATGTGAGGAATCTTGTGTGTGCCTATTCATCACAGCGAGGCATGGGACCCACTACTCAAACGTGGATCGCGAGAGAAGAAAAGAAAGAAAGGGATTGAACGTGAATTCCGTCCTTGTACTTCTACTATCATCTCAATGTCAGTCCTATACTAATTGCTTTCCTAATGTTATCCCTATGTTCATGATCTGCAGGTGGAATTATCATCTCCCGTCCATCAGCAGTAATAGCGCCGACGAGTCTGTTATGACTATGTCGGGAACCCGGCTGCGGCTGCGTTTCTAAATATTTTGAATTTTTTTTAATTAAAATTAAATATGATTTGTGTATTTTGAATCGTTTTGATATATTGATATCAAAAATAATTTTTAAAAAATAAAAAAATATCATTTACATGTATTTAGCACGAAAAATTATTTAAAAAGCACCCGCAACCACACTGTCAAATACACTCTTTATCCTTCACCCCACAGCCAGGGCGTCGAATAATCAGATTTCTAATAAAAAACAAGTTAAAAAAAATACCCTTTAAAAAATTAAATTTTTATTTTTTTATCATAAATAAATAAAAAAAACACAACCATACTGTAGCCACAATGGACACACTGCGGCATAACTATCGTCACATCTAAACTGGAGATGAACACTGCCAAGTGTTCTCAAACGTAATTTTAGCTGGTTAATTTTTTATTTTTTTAAAAAAATTTTTTGTCATCGTGAACTGGTTAAAACAACAATAAAATATTGAATTTAATCAAGTGAAAACTATAACTTCATGGCTTACATAAAATTACACGTTTAAAGTCACTACATGAAAGTAGCAAAAGATTTTTTTTTAAAAAAACCATTGACAAAGTTAGAGGAAATATTATTTATAAGGAAATTAAAATAGCAAGAATCAAGATAGCTAAGCAAATATTTTAGCTATAAATTATCGGAATTAAAAAAAATGAAGTAGAATCTTGTATAAATTTACCAGAATCAATAAAATACTTACAGAGACCTAGAAAATTAGATAAAAGCACAACTCTACTTTTTACTTTTTATCGAGATTTATTTATATATCTAGACATATACATATACCAGCAACAAAATCAATTCGATAAAAATATCAGTAATCAAATTGATTCGACCGAATGCTGAAACCCGAGGGATCACTTAATGATTTCTATCAGAAAACAATGCGCGCAGACAAATAAAAGGCCTGTGGCTTTTCCGTAAAATTCAACAAAAATAAGGGCAGTAATAACCCTGCAAAAATTTCAATGTATGTAAACGCTTGCACAGAAACGAATAGAGAGAGAGAGAGAGAGAGAGAGAGAGAAATCGAGAGGTTCAATTTTGCTTTTTCATGGCAGTTAGGGTTTGCTATTGATCCCTGGAGCTCTTAACTTTTTCGATACTGCATACTATCTCTCCCTACAATAAACCCTAATTTAACGTGTTTATAGTTAACTGCGACTAGTCTGATTGAATTTATCGGCAAATCTTTGAATTTGAATCGTAAAGTAAGGAGTTTGCTGCCGCTGCTATGGGCGCACAAGAGAAATCGCAAGCGAACTCCAATCCGTTGCAGGTCAGTCCGTTTTCGTGCAACTCCAGTAGGGCTTCGCAATTATTATTTTTTTGCCCTAAAATTGGAGATTGTGCAAACCATTACTAATTCTTGAAAAGCCTGATTCTGCTCCTTGGTTATGGTTTTTATAATTTGATTTGGTAGCGTTAATTGATTCTACTGTTTAATCTTGGTAGTGTAAGCGTGACTGTTGTAATTGAATTGGATTAGGTTTTCTTGTCTTGTTAGTTAGCTGGTATTGGTATTTGTGGTTGGCTGGCTTTTTCATTAATTGCACGGTGAAGTCAGTATTGGATTGGGGTTTTAGCAGGTATTGACTTGTTTTGTTGAGATGAGTATGTTTAACCGAAGGGGCTAACAATTTCATGGTCTAAGTGCAGAGATTTTTTGAAGTTGGTTTTGCAAATTTATGCCGTTGAAGTGTTTGATACTACTGGTAGAGGATGTAGGCTACATATCCTCTTGTTTGCATAGAAAGATGCTTAAAAGACTGTAGCCCAGTGTAGATTTTGTGCTACAGTGTTATCTGATTAAAGAGTAACATTGAATTAGAAAGAAAATTGCCGCTTTAAATTTTTTAAAACTTTTTAGAGTTTGAAATCGGGGAGTCACTTCTATTCATAGGCTTGCTGGAGCTCAACCTGAACTCATTTTGAATTTTGATTCAGTCATGACATGGGCCAGAGGGAGCTCCTTTGGTTTTGCTTTAGCTAGACGTGTATTGGTCTATGTTATTATTATGGTCAGGATTCTGGAGCATCAGCTGTGACTTTTTCAGTGACCAAGTTGAGGATTCTTTTTAAACAAGTTCCTCTGATAAATCATAAATTTCAATCAGTGAAGCAGGAGTGGCTATGCACCATTATCACTTCCTTTAGTTGTTCACTATTCACCATTCACCATTCACCTTTTTTTCTTTTTTTGACTGGCACTTTCTTTCCTCTCTTATTTGTTGGTTTCTGCAATCAAAGAACTTACCTATTGTCGTATGAGACTGCATCTAGGCTAAATATGCATGCTACAAAGCAGCATAATCACGGACTTTGGGATGGCTTGATTATTGATTTAAAATTCCTCACTGGACTGGTGACCTATGTAGTTAACATGGGAAGCTATTCCTCCTAAATCTTCAGGCTTACAGTTTTGGATTTACCAGTGGTATAACATGTAAAAATGACCTGTTACGCCTTCCCTGTGCCTCATTCCTTGATCAAGTGGAGATTTATTAACAACAAACTAATTTTGTTTGCTAATTAACTTTGAGTTAAGGTGCTCTATACTGTTTTTGCAGTAGTTTTAGTGATAATGGCATGCCCTTTATAGATGAACCATTAAGCTATCATTTTGGAATTGCAGCGGGTGAAGGTCTACCGTCTAAATGATGATGGGAAATGGGATGACCAAGGGACCGGGCATGTTACCGTTGACTACTTGGAGGTCTGTTCAATTCTTTGACTCGAATGTTAATTTGTATAAATGAAAATTGATTTTGTTATAAAAATCATTAATTAACCATATCACGGACTTTACCAAATGCAATTGCTATGATGCAGAGATCAGAAGAGCTAGGCTTGTATGTTATTGATGAAGAGGACAGTGAGACGTTGCTTTTGCACCGTATAACCCCGGATGACATTTACAGAAAACAAGAAGGTATTTGAGTGTTCCCAGAAATTACAACTAGTGTGTTTCTGCTGATTATATTCACTAATACTAGAACTGCATTGTCTGGTACCTCCATTGAATTGTTCAGTTTTGATCAAATGATTTCTGCACTTATTCTTTCAGATACAATAATTTCATGGAGAGATCCAGAATTTTCTACAGAATTAGCACTAAGCTTCCAAGAGACTTCAGGGTGTTCTTACATATGGTAACAACTTATGTTTGTATCTGATTTTGTTTTACTTATTTTTTTCCTTGCTCTTCAGTAATGTGATTGTATTGAAACATGTTTACTTCATTTAGGGATCATATCTGTAATGTGCAAAGAAGTCTACACTTTAGTACTCTAAACAGTAAGTATTCTGTTCAATTTAAATAATGTATCTCCTATGGAAAAAGGCAGCTGTCTTGTAATTGTGTCTTTAGCAATTGAATCTCTAACAAGCAGCATATATGGCTCAAGTTTTCATAATCAGTTCTAAAAAGCCCCCCCCCCCTCCCCTAAAGGACCAAATTCTGGATTTTCCCTAACTATGAAAGGACATATTGGATTATCTGGTGCAACCCAATTCATTGGTTGTTTTGTGCTTTTCTAAGTGTCCGGATATGATTTTTTGCTTTTATGTGTTTGCCTGTGAACCTTGTGTTTAGACCAGCAACCCAAACCGTTTGCTATTTTATACTTCTCTAAATGGTCCAAATTTGCAGTTCTTACTTGCTCAAGTTGACTGTGCGCCTTTTGTTTAATATAATAAATTTTAGTCACGGTTCGTCTATCTGGATGCCTTAGTGTAACCAGCAGAAGTGGACCAGCTACAAGGTGATTTTTTTTTCCGGGGATGAAAATCATGTTTCCTTGATACTCAGGAATGAGAAACTTTAATGTCATTGTCATTCATATAACAAAGCAATAACGTATAACTTGACATCGTGGCACCACTATATGTTTGATGTATTCTTGTATCACAGCAATATTTTTGCCCACAATTGTTGTCTAAACGAAGGAGAATTTTGAATGAGCTTGAGAACATACAGCAAAAATTTCAATTGGTATTGAAGGATGTCAACAATATTGTTTAAGTATACCAATTGTTGAGGAGCACCACCTCCAGTCTTCCCACAAACAGAGACTTCTGACTACTTGTAGATATTCTCTTGATTTTCCCTGGTTTAGCATTATGTTAATCTTTATTTTTTTGCTTGGAGCATTTGTGGTCTTATCTCTTTTCTAAAATTTGCAGGTGAGGCATTTCAGAGCATGAACAGTGAGTTGAGAGAGTTGCCTGCTGTTGAACATTCTACACTTCCTCTAATACTTAAGGTTCTACTTCTTTTTTATTCTTATTTCGTTTGATTAATGTTTATGTTATAGTTACTTCTCAAAAGGAAAAGTAATTACAGCCTCCTAATTTTTTCTGGTTATTCCATTGAACTGTATCAACAGTAGTCCCTTTTCTCTCATTCTATATTATAGTTAAACTGGTTTGCAATTTCCATCCGGTGTTTATGCTATTCTTTAGATTTTTGCATTTTTAGTTCCTTGCTCCCAAATACAGGATTTGGGTAGATTCTAGGTTGGTATGTTACTGATGTGGAAATAAAAAGATTAACATGTTGACCAGGATCGCTATGAGCTCTTTATTTCCTACATGGTCTTGGGTGATCTTGTAATTAAGCTGAATGGATTTGCTTTGCAGACCATGTCTGAGAGTGGTATCGCAGATCAGATGAGACTGACAGAGCTAATATTGAACGATGTAAGCCTTGCATTTTTTTTTTGTCATGTTGACTTGGTTACTGTGTGCCTTGACAATAAACTGTTGATCAAATTTAAATTTGGTTCAACACTCCTGGCCATTAATTACATATATTTTCTCAGCTCCTATTTCCTGCATGCCATAGTACTTCCACTTATCTTATAGTATCCTTTCTATGAATTTTTTTTACTAGCTGATGCGATCAATATTCATTTACAAGATCTTCAAACCTCAGCACCAAAGCCTAAACGAAATAGAAATGGGCCATCTACAACTTTCAAGTAATTGCTGAAAGTTAGGCTTATGGCTCTATATAATCCATGAAATATTAATTTTTGCTGGGATTTGTTTCCTTCTCAAGTCTAAAGGCAATTTGTGTATCAAATCAGAACAGAAGAAAACTGTGATTTAGTGTTGTTGTAGGTAGTTTCTGAAGCTGCTTTGTGTATATTTTGGACATATGACTTGAAACATGCTTGCCGAGAGTGGTTGCATTTGCATCTTGTTTACAATAATACAACATATCATTTTGCTGTCAAAATCTGTCTAGCTATATGCCGACAGGGAGTAAAAATTACTGATATTGGATCTTTGTAAATGACGGTGCATCGGAATGTTTATTGGAGAAGTTAACATGAGTAATTGTTCATTCTCTGTTAATTTTGTTTTCCTCACAGCAAGATTTTTTCCGGAAGCTGATGGATGTTTTCAGAATCTGTGAAGACCTAGAAAACATTGATGGTCTTCACATGATATTCAAAATAGTCAGAGGGATCAGTGAGTAATCCTTCCTGGTGTTGTATTTATATGTTTGTTGTGTGTTTGCTTGCCCCTTGTTGACTGACATTGAATGGTGTGTTGTAACCCGTAGTTATGCTCAACAGTCCTCAAATCTTTGAGAAGATATTTGGGGATGAATTGATCATGGATGTTATCGGTTCACTTGAGTGTAAGTTCAGTTTCTTTGTTGGTTCTTAACGTTCTGTTCTAATCCTTTGCACATGAATCTAATTTTGAAAAATTGAATTATTATCTGCATATTATAGAATACACTCTGCATACTTTTGCTTGTATGGTTGGTTACAGGATAGTGGTGAGCGCTTTTGGTCATTGCTACAACAACTGTCTGACAGATTTTGGGTCCTGTTTCATTATTTTTAGCTTTAATTCATTTGGCATTCAAGCATTATTGTTTCATCTCTTTCTTTTTTTATGTTAGGATTTTTATGGTTGTGTTTTTTCCATTTCTTAATATAGACAGAACTTCCATTTTTCCTTCTAACATCAACAACCATAGGATCTGCCAAGCAAATTTTTGCACAAGTTGCATAATTTTAATGTTGCTAGCAGTTTGAACTATGTTTTGGTTGATGTTTAAGTTAGACCTATAGGCAGATAATATAAGTTTTAATTACTTTCTTGGTCAAAGTAAAACATACCATTTGTTTGCATTTGTGATTGGTTTTGTTTCTAAGCTGCCTGGTCGGTTTAAAATCATTATTGTTTTTTTTTTTGTATATAGTCAAGGGTCAATAATTTTTTAATATTTCCATTTATGTTTCTTTCCCACAAAAAATGCACTTTGTGTGTTAAACCACACTCACATTGGACATAGCAAGCCCCGGGATATAAATTTTCATTTTAGAGATTTCTGGTAATGTACTACTCGAAGATATGTGCACAAGAAGAGTTATAATTGGTTGATGCTTTGCAAAATAGTTCTTCATCATTAACTTATCTTGAATTTTGTTTTTAGATGATCCTGAGATTTCTCATATCCAACATCATCGAATTTTTTTGAAAGAGCACGTCGTTTTCAAGGAGGTAACATATTACTGATATCGTAGGGGATTGGGGTGGGGGGGGGTGAAGATGTCTAGTGAAAAAGTCACTCTGCATTGCTGACACTTACTCTATTGTTTAAGGCCATACCAATCAGAGATCCTCATGTCTTGTCAAAGATACATCAGACGTACAGAGTTGGTTATCTGAAGGTTTGTTTCTTAAATGTTGAAGTTTGGGACGAGTCAGTTTGCTGTTTGGCATAGGAGTTCTTACATCCTATCATCTCTTTTAGGATGTTGTTCTGGCCAGAGTATTGGATGAGGGCACAGTTGCAAATCTGAATTCCATAATTCATGGAAATAATGCTGTCGTAAGATTAAAAAACTCATTTTTCTATACATTATAAGTTCCATACAATTTCAACTCTAACTGTGGTGTTCTCTTATAGGTTGTTTCTTTGTTAAAGGATGACAATACCTTTATTCAGGAATTGTTTGCAAGGTTGAGATCGCCTGCCACGTCTGCGGAATCAAAGAAAAATCTGGTAATCGTCAACTTCTAAATACTTTCCATGTTTGATCTGTCAGTTGATAGATAAAGTGTAACCTTGAAGATGGTATAAACATTGATAAGTAATTATTTATTTAATCTTGTGAAATTTTTCTTCTGTGCTGTGCACCCTCACTTTCTAAAAAATCACTTCTTTTCTTTAGACTTTTTTCAAATGACTTCAAATTTGCTGAAGATCACTTATTTTTGAGTGGGTTAGATGGTGCTCTAGGTATATAGACAGTGACTTCCCTGTTTTACCATAGCGTGTATGAACTATTCAAGCACATTGGATTTAATACTAAGATGAGCTCAAAAGTCCTTGTTGATATTATTTTTTCAGATGTTCTTGTGTATTATGGCTTTTGGTATTGGAGACTTTCCTAATTATATGGTTTAGTGTGTAAAGGCTGGGTTTTAGATGCTATCTCCTTCTCTTGATGAAAAATATCTGTGTGAGAAGATGACACTTTGTCTCTTTGTTGGGATTCTGTTTCTTATGAAATAATTTTGTCTTGGATTAGAGTCATAGATTTGTTTTTTTGGAACATTCTAAGTTCTTTTATATCCTTTATGGTTCGGCATCCATGTTCATTTTCATGGTAATTAGTTTAAGGGCAACACTACATTAATATATCAGCATAGAAAAAGAGTTCTTACTTTGAAATACTTGGCTAAATCATCCTTTAATGCCAGTTATTGTCATAACTGAACAGCAATGCTGATGTCCAATTTGTTAAACTATTGGAATGTCTGGGTAGGTTAGTGTGTTGCTGTTTTCTGTTACCTGTGATGTATGAATACAGCTTTGTGTGATCTCATGATATCCTACAGATTGATATGTTTCCTCTTTCCATGCATATAGGTATATTTCTTGCACGAGTTTTGTAGTTTAAGCAAGAGCCTGCAGATGGTCCAGCAGCTCCGGCTATTTAGGTATGAGATGACTGAAGCTGTATGCATCAAGAGTAGGATTTTTTCTTTTGTGGCTATATCAGTGCCAAGTAATTTCTTGTTTGTTTTACTTTCTTTTAGATTTATATGTTAACACAATCAAATCCTTATTTCTTATAGGGAACTCATGAATGAAGGTATCTTTGACATCATTGCTGATACTTTGCAGAATGAAGATAAGAAAATTGTCTTAACTGGGTAATGGTTGCTGTTCATTTTTGTTTTTAAATTTTTTTGGCTGTTTTTTTGTTTCTTATATTTGTTTTGAATTTTAACAGTGTCCTAGCTGCCCCTAACAGCAAATCATTCTTATGGATGCAGGACAGATATCCTCATTCTTTTCTTGAATCAGGATCCTAACCTTCTGCGTTCTTATGCTGTTCGGCAGGAAGGAATTCAGCTACTAGGGTTGTTGGTATGTATTCTATGACCTGTTTACAATTCCTCAATCCTATGATATTCTTGGACATGCAAACTAATACATAAAATGATGTCTTGCACAAACCATTAGATAAGATGTATCACTGTCCTGAGAAGTGACAAGACTCTTATTTGTATGGCCTTTATGAACAAAAATCAGTTATCTTTTAATTGCATTGCTTAAAGAACCAAATTCAATAAACATTTTTATACATTTTTTGTAACTTTGGAATGCGTTCTTATAATGTGATGTTAAAAACTAAATTTACAAACCTTGTTTGCATGCCTTTTAAGTTAAGAGAATCTATTATCCTCTCTACCTCCAAAATTGTTGATTTCATATTCAGGTGATATTGTTCAGCAATTTATGGACACTTGAATGGCCAACCAGTTGTATACCATGCCTCAATAATCTATATATGAAATAATTTTTGTCAAGGTCAATTCCATTGTTATGGTTTTTGAAGAGTTCACATCAACTCCAACTAGGAAATGCTCTACCGCACCCTTGGAATCAAATTTTCCTAGCGTCTCTATGAACTACAAATGTAGTGATTTGGTGATGTTATGCTTTGAGATTTGTTTGTTTTCTATAACTCTGTCTTTGCCATTTATGCTGGCATCTGATTTTATTTATAGTATATTGCATTTTCCCATGACTGTTAGCTCTTTAGTTCTATGTTGTATTGCATCACGTGCTTTGAATTTTCTTATACCTTTTCATGTGTAAGTGCATGTGTTCTATCTGTTAAAGGAACTAAATTTGTTTTACTTACAGGTTAAAGGAATGATAACAGACTTTGGAGATGACATGCATTGCCAGTTTCTTGAAATTCTTCGCAGTTTATTGGATTCCTATACACTGTCAGGAGCACAGGTACTACTAGTCTTGATAATTCATTCTCTCATGCGGCTATTATGTTCGGTCATTAAGTTTTCTGAGTGGTAAATGGAGTTCATATACCAGTAGTGAAAATTTGTTTGGTTGCTATTCTGCTTGTTTTCTGTTTTTAGCCTGCAACTCAACTGTAAATTTACACACTGAAAGATGGCTTGGCTTTCTTTTACCCCCCTGCCTTGCTATGAGCCTGAGTTTTATTTGTAAGCTTGCAGTCAGCCTATCCTGAATCTTAATATCGTCAAAGTAAATAGCCTGTTTGATTTCTCTAGTCCATTTTTTACTTATATTCCTTTTTCATTCAAAAGGAAAGCTTTAATAACTTGTGGAAGGGGTGGAATTTTTTTGAAGACACCTCCATCCAAACAGATGTTGGGGGATAGATTGGTCTTCTTGGCAGTGATATGATGTTTTTCCCTGGGTTCTTTCCAGGGTTTCTTTTTCCAATGTCAAAATGGCTGGAGGGCTCTTTTATTATATTAATTGTTGTTTCATTTCTGTATTTACTCCAATGTTTGGTATCATCGTTGAGAATGATTCATTTTTATCAAGAAAAAAAATCCTTGGCTCCTATGCGTTGAATATTTATTACCTAATTCAATATTTGTTTATGTCATCTCCTGGGTATGTTTATTATTGGTTCTGGATTGCACATTGTTTGCTGGTACTTGTGCAATTATTTTGCTATTTTATAACACGCAGTTGGTGTGCGCGCGCATCATGTCTGTGTTTATACATGCAGGTGCAATGTTTTGTAATATAATTAGTTACAAAAAAATTGGTGACTTGTTGGATAACGTTGTAGTAACTTGGATACATACTGAATATCTTCCTTAAATGCACACTTTGAACATTGTTTTAATGTGAATTTATGTTGATAATGACTGAATTAAAATGATTTTGTATCTCTTTGCTGCAGAGAGATAATATAATTGAAATCTTCTATGAGAAGCACTTGGGCCAATTAATTGATGTTATAACAGCATCTTGTCCTAATGAAGTTGTTCCTCCATCGAGTGGTAAATCTTCAGGGTTTGGTGAGAGAGTTGACAATCGGAATGGAACGAAGCCAGAAATACTCTCAAACATATGTGAATTGCTATGCTTCTGCGTTCTGCACCATCCATATAGAATAAAGTAAATTTTTTATACTAACTTTCAAGTAAAAGGACTCAATTTCATACTCAATTTTGTAATAAATGACTGTTTTTCTTCTGTTTTCAGGTGCAACTTTCTCCTTGATAATGTAATCGAAAAAGTCTTGACATTGACACGAAGGAAGGAAAAATACCTTGTAGTTGCTGCTGTTCGTTTTGTTCGCACTATCCTTTCCTGCCATGTAAGTCACCTTGATGAAATTAACTCTCACCGATCTATCAGGCAACTGACTGTTCTTCTATGGCAATAATGCCTCCAAATACTGTAAAATATTTCTCCATGCATTACTCCATTTACAAAATTCATTTCTTTTATTCCCTGGAGTGTAGATTGTGCTTTTCTTGGTGATGTAATCTTGTGAAGATGAGGGATAGGCTGTATCATGATTACAGAAAACATCTCTGTAGCGCAAAATATGTACGATAACTGTTATTTTATCTGAGGATACGTATATTGTACAGTACCTTCCATTTTCCATGGATGAATGTGATAGATTAAATATTTTTGTAATTATTGAGTATAGAATAAATATAGAAGAAACTAGTACTTTTTTTTTATGAAATAATGTATGGTTGGATATAAAAGAAAATAACCGGTATGTGTGGCATATTAATCCACTAAAATATTTGAATAATGGATGTAGTAGCTGATATAGTGGATGCTGGCATTATCTCCCTTTTGTAGCATTCTTATTGACAACTATGTTTGTATAGGTGTCTTGATATTCCTAATTTATATTTCACCTACAGGATGAGCATTTGATAAATCATTTTGTCAAGAACAACCTCCTTAAACCAATTGTAGATGCCTTTGTGAGCAACGGAGACCGTTATAATCTGCTGAACTCTGCCATTTTAGAGCTTTTTGAGTATATCCGCAAGGTGCCTACTCTATTATCACCTCTTTTTTCCTTCCATCTTATATGTGTTCAGAAGTATGCATTGCAGTATAATATGTTCCATGCAGGAAAACCTGAAGTCGTTGCTCAAGTATATAGTTGATTCATTCTGGAATGAGTTGGTCAAATTCGAGCATTTGACCTCCATTCAGTCTCTAAAAGTTAAATATGAGCAGGTATTTTCACTTTTGCGCATTTTTCTCTTGTTTATTATTGTCTTTGTGGTTTCTTGTTTCTAACAAGTATAATTGCAGTGTCTAGAGCAGTGTGGAGCAAAAAGTACTGGTAACATATTGGACCCGAGAAAACGAAATGATGAACGTGCTCTAGAAAAAGAAGAGGAAGACTATTTCAATGAGGACAGGTATGTTTTGCTATTTGTGAACCTGTATGCCCAGACTTTTTGATAAGAACTTCCCTCCCATAACTACTGAATTTGAATATCTAAGCAGCGATGAAGAAGACACAGCTTCTGCATCCCATACCCAAAAACCACAAGCTCAACCAGTTTCATCCAATGGAGTTGCTGCAGGGTACCCATCATTATGGTATTGTAATCGCCTCATGCTAAAACATCTGGGAAACCATTTATAAATATTTGATATGTTCCTGATGTCTTCCTTTTGATTTTGTAGTCCACGTTCCAGTGGGCTTGTTGATTATGATGATGATGAGGATGATGAAGACTATAGACCGCCTCCTAAGAAACAGCTAGAAACGCCAGAGGAAGATGAAGGGACTATTGAATCCCTTGGGATGAAGCGGAAATTGCCTTCCAAGGATAAGGAACCTGAACTAGTAAAGAAACAGCAATTAGGTAAACACTCGAAGTCAAGAGAGAGTGTATTTGCTGCTTTATGTTCTACACTTAGCCATGCTGTCTTGCCCAGCACAAAAACTGCAACTGCCGTGCATGCAACTCCCGTGGATGGAAACAAAGGCTCAACTGAAGAAAGTCACCAAGAGAATGATCCTGTCATTTTGAGAACCTGTTCTGATAACGAAAGTACTTCAGGTGAGGAAAATCACAAAGAGAAGGATCCTGCTGGTCCTAAAAGCTGTTCTGATTGCTTACACAGCACATCAGAAAATGGACAGATGATTGGAGATGATGGTCCATTAATACCACCACCTAAATCCTCACCAGAAATGACCGTAAACGGGTCTTAAGTTATCAACCAGGATTGTGGTTAGCAGGTTGACATGTTTGGTTCCCTGTTTAATTTAACTCATGGATGTCGCAAATCAGGCTAGGATTGCTGAAGGAATGGCATTCTTTGGAGGAGCTGAGCCGAAAGGTGGGTGATTGACGTTCATGGCTTTCAATTATGGTAGGAGATGATACTGTATAGTGCCACCCAGGGTCATGAGGAAATATACTCATGGGAGAGGGGCCCAAATGCCCCTTACCAGCCTCTCTGATTTTGAACGGAGAAATCATGGCTTTTGTAAAAACAACCATCCAGTGGACTATTTTCCCCCCTTTCAGTTATCTGTCTTTAATTTTATTTTTTCTTTCCCAGCTTAAAAAATCTTTTTTTTTTTCTTTAAACTGCTCTTATTTAGCTAGTGTAAACAATATGATAGAAAGGGCATCAATACTTGCCCTGGCATAATAGGTCCCCTTGTTACAGTTTTGTGGTAGTGGTTGTGGATGTAATAGAGGAAGCTTTTAGCGAGCTGGTCAACCGCCAGATTTTCTCAGTTGTAGCTGAAATCTTTTTTATTGACCATCGGGAACCAAAATGTTCTCCCATCTTTGTTTATGCATTACTCAAAATAGGCCAATTTGCCTGTATATCATATGGTTATAGTAAGTGTTTTGACTTCATGCTTCTACAATCCTCGTGACAAGTTGATGCAGCAAGTTGGGGATACAATGATGTTCGCAAGTGTCTGGTGTTGACAGAAAAATCCTAAACGCCAAAAGTCCGGGTGTTCAGATGAGGATGGTGAAAATTGGAAGGCCTGTCATGGTTACACAATTTAACCTCTTTCTTTTTGTGGCCATGCCGTATTTTTTTGAAATAATATTTTTCTATTATTTTTATTGTTTTGAGACGCTATATCAAAATGAATTTTTAAAAATTAAAAATAGTATTTTAATGTATTTTTAAATAAAAAATATTTTAAAAAATAATGACATAATCATAATATTCAATAGTCATTGGAAAGCCCTCGCTGCTAGATAAGCCCCACCAGAACACTCCCTTCCCTCACCCCATCAATTGACTGGTCGAGCAACAAATGCAACGCTATCAATTGCCCATTACTTTCGGGATAAATTATCTGGTGAACTCTAAAAGATAACCCCTAAACCCGATCGACGTGGTGTACTTGCTAGTCATTAGAGTGACTATATTTAAGTTTTTGCTGGTTAATGGCTCCATTATTTTTTAATTAAAAATATATTAAAATAATATTTTTAACATCAGTACATTAAAATAATTAAAAAACATATAAAAAATATCAATTTAATATTTTTTTCAAAAAAAAAAACAATTTAAAAAACATATTAAACCACAAAATAATACCACAATGCAATAGCGACCTCATAAAGTTGAAGGCATATCTCCGTGTGTTTGTGACTTGCATATGAGAAACTAATGGTGCACATAAAATGGGTTCCAAACCCAAAAAAAAAAAAATTAATTTGTTGTTGTTTAGGCCACATGACTCAAACGGCAACACCCACACCACTTGTTTCAGTATATTTTTTCAAGTTTTGAAAAGTTAAAATGCGATGCCGCTCATGCACACAAAATGTTTTATGAATAATTGACACATTCTTCATAAGTACAAACTTTTATGCAAATGAAGTGTCATATTTTTTTGCTAATGAACAAATGCAACCACTTTCTATGTAACTATGACACCTCTTTCTCGACCAATTATAATTTCTCATCATTTCATCACTAACATTCACCAATTTCTCAACAAAATGACGATGTCAGACACTATAATCAGTGGGCACCAACACTTCCACCAACCAAACATAACATCACTCTCCATGTTTGAGGTGATCTGTCATGAAGAAAGTCTATAAATACCCTACGTCACTAGATAAACTGGGGGTTCTCAGACTTGAGAAATATCCTAAAGCTTGTTATACAAGGAAGTGATGGTATGTGCAAAGCTCTTCTAATAATGCTATGTGGATTTACATGCTTTACTCTATTTTCTAATATCGAGATCTCAGCTCCAAACTCATATCTCGCTTTAGCATAAGCATTCCAACAACAAAAAAGACCTTAAATATCTGTCATCACACAAAGAGAAGATAAGAGCACCAGAGCCTATTTTCAAAGGTTTAACAAGGAAACTCTCAATGTGGAATGACTCCTTGAGCCCATTGTCATAAAAACATTGATCAATGGAGTTTACAGCTATTATTTATGAAAAATGTTATATACCCTACCAGACGAAAATCTTATTATCATCAAACACATTATGGGAAATCACATCAGGATGAAAGAAGCTAGAGTAATTAGATAAGACCACCCTCGTTTCCACTTATGAGAAGAATCCCCATAACACCATCAGTCTTCCTTAAGAGCATCTAAACATAGCACCAAATAGCACATCCATAATCAACTAACATTCCTAAAGCTAAAGACTACACCACTAACCACCATATGAATCGAGGTGCTAACCATTATAAAAGAAAAATAATATGTACAATTCCCACCTCTTATAAAAAGTGTTATGAACACAGGGAACCCTAATATATCCTGCGTCCTCTTTTGATTTTCAATAAAAAAACAGTAGTTTTTCTTCATATTTTAATGTTTCTAAACTTATCTCCATAAGAAATTTTCATGTCTCTATCAAATCTCCATAAGTGTCTCTAACATCTCAAAAAGGATAAAGGATCTATCTCTAAGTCCCCATGATCGATTATTGACCACTTATCTCCAGGTTCTTGTGATTGTTTGTCTTCTAATCCCCTTGACCAATTGTTTCAAAACGATCAGAGATCCTTCTCCAAAACTTTGACAAAATCACGATGAGGCTAGGTTCATAACACAAAAGATGGCAAACATCCAAAGCCATAAAAGGTGATATTTATATAAACACGTAGCTGTAAAACGATAAATGTTTGTACCATAAACATTTTTCTCCCTCACTTTTATTGATTAAAGTCTTCCAAATATATCCATTTAAAAGATTTAGAGGGGAAATGATGGTGCGCAAAAAATAGGTTCCAAGCCCATAAAAAAATTAAATTAATTTGTTATCGTTTGGGCCATAAAGCCCAAATGACAACAACCTTTTATCTTTCTTTAGGCCGTGCCCTAATGGTAACACCTGCATCACTTGGACCTCGACCTAAATGGCTATACCAGTACATGAAAAATCCATTACCTGGCCTAAACGCACCCTAGATTTTTCTCCTTCTTTTTCTTTGGCACACCTTAGTGTACCTTTTCAAATTAGAATATGGTGTCGCCTAGACACACAATATTTTTCATGATTAATTAATATATTCTTTGCAAGTACAAATTTTTATACAGGTGGAGTGCAACATTGTTCCATAAATGACCAAACAAAAACCACTTTTACTAATTTAAGTATCAGAAGGTCCCTCATCCACGAGAAGCTTGTTTTTCAAGCGAACCTCCACTTTAATTCAAGCCTAACAACTAGGCACATGTACGTTTCAAGTCTAAACCGAGTTTCACAAATTATGAAACCTCAATTTTTGTGTGAAGTTTTTCCTAATTTTATTAGAAACTAATTTGAGCAAATTAAAAAAATAGAGAAATTGAAGTGGATTAAAACGTAAGTTTAATGGGATAGGTTCATTAGTCAAAGGAGATTTTTTTTTATTTTTTTGCATGAGAGCATGCGAAGATATGAGTGACAACTAGATATATCAGGTGGCAAAAAGCAAGCTCAGAAGAAGTCTCCGTGTGGCTATTTAACTGCAATATGCCAGAAACACACGGAAGGTTTCTGCGTGTGCTCATCAAAACGTTTTATAATGTTATTCGTTCACTAAAAGCATCAGCCAAGAGAAGAATAAACATTATTGGCCTAGGGTGCAAAATTAAGCTGGGAAATAAAATAGACAGGAGGCAAAATACTTAGCTAGGTATTGTAAAGATTCAGTCCGAGTGTTAATACAACCACCATCCGAACAAGAAATCCCCATCAGATTACACTACAATCACAAATAAACATGAACACCTTCTTTTTTCCTAGGCCTGTCAATGGCAATCCTGGAAATAACAATGCCCGTCACTCTTTGTTTTACTGCGTTGATTAATCTTGTAGACAATATGCAATCAAGGTTAGGGAGAAAGAACCCCAAATCCAAAAGAAGTTGCCATCCATAGTTCCTAGACATAAACAATCAGCTGTCATGAAGGCTTGCTTCGCGATTTTTGTAGGCCTCGAAACACGTTGCCTGTGAATTGTTCTGGACGATGAAAAGTTGCAAATTGGCAGCTAAATCGCTGGGGGGGAAAGGGTGCCAAGCAAGGGCACAACGCAAATAACATTGATTTTAAATTTGAGCACAAAGGAGTCGATTGAAGACTTACCTGGCTTTCCCTTGTCTTTGAAGCCGAATGGCTCTTTTTGGATACCAAAGGCAAGTCATAGGATGCATCTGGAACGTAAATCACTATCGGATACCAAATAGAGCACAGATCAAGGCACTAACTAAACCTTCATTTTGATCCCTTTATTGCACTTTTGATCAGAATTGCTTTGGAAATTGCAAAATCTTCCATTACAGATTTCATCACAATAAATAAAAACAATGAGAGTTTTACCAGTCTAGAGACCTAAGAAACAATGGCTGGTAGAGGAAAGACCCGCGACAACAACACCTGCACTGCACAATCACAGTAGGAAAGCAGAAGGGAGGAGATATGTAACAAGAAAGAAAATAACCTCTTCCATCTTTTGTCACCAAATTTTTTTTTGAAAAAAATCCAGCAACAAATAACCGAAGCACTATTGAGGGGAATCCTAAAATCAAGAGATCTGAATGAAGAGACAGGGATCCCAAGACCCAACATCTTATTGATAATTCTCTATCACTTCTTCATTTTGAGTTTGAGACACTTCTTTCCTTTCATCCCCCGCCTCTGTTTTTCCTCTCTCGTTTTTGCTTCTGTGGTTTCACCCGCCATGACTTCTAAATTCAGATATGATGCTTTAGTTTTTAGCTACTTCCTTTTCAATTGATGCTTGGTTGACATATATATATATATATATATATATATATATATATATATATATATATATATATATATATATATAAAAAAAATATATTGGTCT
>Ga0325410_1003371_pt1 | contig 18016 bp, 9 predicted proteins | sample PopdelMetagenome_16_FD_206182 | JGI IMG/M metagenome (GOLD analysis project Ga0325410, IMG submission 206182) | Populus deltoides microbial communities from Bellville, Georgia, United States - Xylem-PdIQD-R3 | ecosystem: Host-associated > Plants > Phyllosphere > Stem > Wood/Secondary xylem... | reverse complement strand
CCTTTATCAGAGCAGTCACCAACTTCTGAATGATGAACGAACCGCTCTCTAACTTTCGAATTCTTGCTGCTTCAACTTTCATATGCTTTATTAGTGGTATTTTGGCTTATTATCACCCTTAAAAAAACACTAGTCAAATAACACAAATTAAAAAAAAATGAAATATCATAATTTAATGCATTTAACATGACATTTAGAAAAACACAACATATATCAAACTCTAAATTAAGGCAGCGTTTGTTTACGCGGCTACGTCTGTGTTTTAAACAAAATGCAGCTCTTGCATGTTTGGTTAAAAAAACGGGTTTTACTGTTCATGGACCCCAACTGTTACTGTGTTCCAAACACAGGGTTTCACGAAGCAGCTTCCCGCTGCTTTTGTTTCAACAGTAAACAATGGCGCGCCTAGAACCACTATTCTTGCGCACTGTTCATGCTAATTAATTAGCATGAACAATGTATACTACACTGTTCCGGTCGAACCGGGTCCGGTTCAAAACTCAAAATGCATTGAATCAGGTCTGACCTAGTAAAATAAAAAATATTTTTTATTTTTTAATTGTGTTTTATTTGAAAAACTAGTGTTTAACATTATTCAATGACACTACATAAATTAGACAGAGATCGCTTGATGACGTAACATTTGCAGAATTTGATCGCAATCCCAATTTTGTTCTTGATTATATTTTACCTGATGTTATTGCGTGCTTAGTCCTTGTCGGATGTATTTTATACGTGATGAAATTGTAGATAGTTTAATGGAATAATAAAAAATATTTTATATAAAGTATTATTTATTTTTATGATGTAATAACAATTGTTAAATCTACAATATTTAAATTAAAAACCATCAATATTAATATATATTTTTTAAAATTATTTTATAACCTCAATTTCAAAAGCATTATTAACCAAACACATTAAACTACTTTTTGTTCAACCTCAATTTCAACCACAGTTTTAACCAAACATACATAAATACCAAATCAACCTCAATCAAAAGTACTTTTTATAAAATAACTTTTTTTAAACAACAACCACAACAGCTACCACAATACCAAATACAATTCATAATGAACGTAAACTTGACCAATACTCTGCTCCAAAATCTTAATCATAAAAACTACCTAAGCCCTAACCCCAAACTCTTATTACCTTTATAACGATAATTAGTTTTTGTAATAAGCAACGTATTAATTTTGACTTTGTTCACCTATAAATACCTAAATTTAAATTCTAAAAAACCTAAATATGGTAAATGAAAAAATAATGAATATTAATAAATTCTCAAACAAGAAAACCTCCAACAATATTAATATAATAATTATATTTAATCTTGTTGTCTTCATTCACATATCACTTGTAAAATTTTGATTTGAAATTCTTAACAGGTGAACAAAAATATTCCATTATAAACTTGAAAATTTAAATATTCAAATCTCAATCTAAAACAACTACTAAAGCAATTATACTAATTTACTAAAATACATGTAAAATATAATTTAACGAAATAACAGGACATAATATACTAAGAACATATAAGCAAGGCTATCTACACCAAATAAGTGGTGTAGATAAGATGCATAATAATATATTAGGTCATCATCATCAAGATCATGAAGATCAAATCTGGCTTTTTAACTCTCTTATAACAACAAGCCAACCTAATATTCTTTGTGTGTGTGTGTGTGTGTGTGAGTGAGAGAGAGAGAGAGAGAGAGAAACCATAAATAAGATGCATTGTTTATTGATGAGAATCAATAAACTACACTAAATAATTCATTAGAGATGTCAATTGGCCAATTATAAGGCCATGATCCAATAAGCTTAAAGAGGCATTCAATAGGTTTATTCAAGATATTTTAGGCAAGTTAAGCCTTCAGAATTCAACTAGGAATGATTAGGTTTTAATTAAAATGATTTGTGCAAAAGTTGGACAAGCTTAAGTCGGTTTTGGGCGTTATTTTTTCTTATACATTGTTTTACGTTAGCATGTGTAACATTCGATCCAATCATTAGATTAGGCTGAACGTTTTCTAGAAGTGTCTAAAAAGCCTTGTTTTATATAGGGTTAAAATTTCATAGTGATCATACATCAAAAAGGTCTTGTGATAAGGTTTGAAAGCAACTGTGCAATAATTATATTATTTTCCTAGTTGGTTTAAGATTTTTTTTCTATTTAGATTAGTACTCTTTTATTATTTTATAATATTTTTTTTCACCTATTATAAAATAGGATTATATAGCTTGTATTTAGGTTTTTATAGGAGATTGGATTATTTCATAATAATATTTTGTGTGTGGCAATGTCGCTTATACTTTTAGTTCTTCATTGAATTTTTCTTCAACTTATCAAAGATCAATTGTCTTTGTGGTATTCTTTCTTTATACCTTCAATTTGTGATTCATTATAATCATAGGGTTGAGGTTTTTTTTATTAAATTAATTTTGGTGCCTTGGTGATGAGAATCAACAAGTATCACCAAAGGATCCATTAGAGATATCAATTAAGCCTATTATATGGTCTAAAACTAAGAAGATCTGAGAAAATTTGATTAGGTAGATTCAAGACTTTTATATTAAAAAGTTTTAAATTTGCCAGCCTGGATAATGGTTGACTAATCTTATTCATATTCCATAGTCAGCCTGGATCTTTATGTACTGTTTAGGCTGTATTTGAAGTTACAGGTGAAATTTTGCTATGATTCTAATTAGGATGGAAATGAGAAATCTCAATCTTTCCATCCATATGTAATAGGTCTGGTAACTCATCCATACGAGAGAGAACAATGTATCTAATTTAAGGCTTGAAATCTGCCAGCAAATAAGAAAAGTAAAAAAATAATTGTTTTATATATGATTTGTGGGCTTCTACAAGGAAATGACTTAATTACACGTGGAATCCTTGTTTTGCAAATATTCCTTATACAACAATAATCCTTATTATTCAATGACATTAAAGGTGGTTTTGAGCTTAATTTTTTTTATATAATACATAGTTTTACACTAATAAGTATAAATTCCAATTCAACCATTAGATCGGGTTAATCTTTTTCTAGAAGTTTTTAAAAGATTTTTTTTTCAATAAGGTTATAATTTTATAGTGATTAGACATTTGAAAGGCCTTGTGATAAAGCTTATAATCTAATGTGCAAGATTTACATTAGTTTCCTAGTTAGTTTAGGATTCTTTTTCTTATTTTATTTAGAACTCTTTTATTATTTTTTTAACATTGTTTAAGACTTTTTTTTTACCTATTATAAATAGGGTTATTTAGCTTTTATTTAGATTTTTATTTACAAACTTTAATTTTAGAATAATATTTTATGTGTGGTGAAATTGCTTATACTTATGGTTCTTCATTAAATTTTTCTTAGACTTATCAAAGATCAATTGTCTTTATGACATTCTTCCTTTATACTTTCATTTCATGATTCATTATAATCATAATGTTCAGCTTTTTTCATCCAATAACTTCTGTACCTTATTTCAGGTAATCATTGTGTTGGGTTCTTTATCATAATATGATCTTTGCTTTTTTGGGTTGTTTCTTTCTTACATGTGGGTTCAATGATTCTTATCCTTCGGGTTTGTATCACTTGGTTCAAGTAATCATTGTACTAGGTTCTTTATCGTAATCTAATTTTAGCTTTATTAGGTTATTTCTTGCATATGGATTTAAAGGTTCTAACCCTTCGGGTTTGCATCATTTATCCTATATTAATTTTTTAAAAGTAACAAATACTTATAGTATTTTGAATTTGTTATGCATGTGGTTTGGAATCCATATCCTCCTACAGAAGAATATGCTCTAGATCCAATGTAATGATTTGACATGTTTTACCCAATATTAAACCATATAGTCCTTTTCTAGAGTCACATTATGCACCTTTGTAAACATCTTATTCCTCTATACATTTTGTTGTGATATATAAGTTTGATGGTGGCTCAACCAGTCATAATTGTTGTTTTTATCTCTACAACTTATAGTGCGCAACACATTGCTTATATCAATTTCAACTAGGAAGTGTTGTTGGAAGCTAAATTATCGTATCACATAATTGGAAAATGTAACTCAACCACCTTAAAGAACAATAAGGGGATCATTGATGTTCAAATATCATTGCTTTTAGTACAAGTAGTAACAGTAAATGCCATGTCATCCTTAAAGTAAGGATTCTATAATACCTATTAGAACATCCATATTCATGCTCCTTAGTTTAGTTAGATTTTAGATAAAATGGCTAAAAAGTCATTTTAGCTAGCTTTCTAAAAAATATTATCATAATCATGCTCTTTAAAATAAAGAATCATGAATAATTTATTATTATTATTTGAATAAATAAATATTTTTTTTAAATTGCTGGGAGTTATATGAGAGCATTAGACTATATGTTAGATGGATGAACACACTTAACCTTACAAGATGAGGAGGAATCACATAAACCTCCAACTTGCAAGCAAGTTTAGTTGTAGAATGTGCACGCGCGCTATTACGGCGTCAGGATCAAGGAGTCGCAATCTAGTTGTGTGGTTCAAGGTCACTAGAAGACCTGGATGGACTGGCCTTATCTGAAATTCCAGGTTAAGGGACTAGTTGTGGATAAGGAAAGTATTAGCACCCATAACGCACCATACCTGAGATAAGCTGTATTGTATGGTCTGGATATGGTTTAAAGGTGTTAATGGGTTCCTAACTAGTGGTTTATCTATGGCTCAAAATGAAGATTTACGCTCATGAATAAATTTGAGATTTTAAATTTATTATGGGCTCGTATGCCCGAGTAAATTCTTATAGGAAGAATTTATGCAGGTTTCATGATAGGGTTCACCTATTCTGGAAGACGAAAGTGTTTTTCATAAATCATATATTATGGTGAAAAATATTCTCAATTAATTGGTGAATATCTAAAATAATTATGAGAATTTTCTAGTCAACTCCTAGTACTTAAATACTAGCCTACTGGTAGGTCCAATATTTTTACCAGAATGTTGACTATTAATTTTTAAGAATTAAATTTTTAGGGTTATTGAAATATTGGCCAAATCCTTAAGGAATTTTCTAAAGAAACAATGCTAAATCTCTTTTTCCTCCTTTTTATAAATGAAATACAATTTTTGTAAGGATTGAGTTATATGCAACAAACAAAAAACATTTTTTTTATAAGGCCATATTTGACGAAAATTCATTTTTAAAAAAACCAAAACTGTCAAAATAGGTCTAGAGGGTGTTTGCCAAATACACGATCTTAAACCAAAAAGACCTTTAATAAAAAACATTGCTAACCAAATATGATCGTAACCTTTGTTCTAATTTTAACCCGACCGAGTTGACATAGTCGAGTTGACCTGAAATATTTGGTCCGCATAAACTAAATAAAAAACATTGATTTGACCTGAAAGCTAAACCAAAAATAAAACTAAAACTTAAAGCGAATCAAACTTAAAAAAAAAAAAACACAGAAACACAAAAATCTTTGACACCAAAAATGGATCAAACATAGAAAAAAATTAAGAACAACTCAAGACCTCGAAGAACATCCAAGGTAAACCAAGCAACATGGATCCCAAATTAGACCGGATACAATTAAAACAAAGATATAGACATGTTGTAAATCATGTAAGGATCTGTAATCTAACAGTCATTCACTTTAATTATAAAAAGAATCAACACGATTTTTTCAAAGTGGAACAGTCATTCACTTTAATTATAAAAAGAATCAACACAATGTTTTCAAAGTGGATTTCAGTTTAAAACTAAAATTCTAGGATTAAAACCCTCAAAAACTTGTTATTGATACAAATAAACCTTAGATTATTTACTAATCAAGTTGCCCGAATGGTTTAGTGCAAAGAGTTGAACAAAAAATCCAAATCATGAGGCTAAGATAATGTTCTTTCTAAGAGCAAAAAAAAAAAATTACCTTAAAACCTAAAAAAATACCCAGATATACCCAACACTATCAAACCCTAGAAATGGACTTCTAGGCCTCTAAATAAACTACTTTTGATTCTCACAAACTATATTATCAATACCAAGCATCTTTGAATCCAAAGAACTAACAAATAACATCAAATCATTAATAATATGCATAGAGTTCCAAAGTTCGAAACTATCAAAGCCAAACAACAAATATATTCATGCTATTTGGATTCAAAACTTGATATTTTTAACTTTTATATGCCAAAAAATACTAGTATGAACCATGAACTTGCACTAAAAAATATCAAATTGATCAATATACTTTCAAAATCTTTAATCCACAAACAAAAGCATCTTACTGTTTTATTACAAAACAGATTCAAACACCAACCAAGTTTATACTATATGATGTTATTTACATGCTCAATTGTCTTAAATCAATCATAATTGTATTGTTTCATAGCTAAATTATCACAATTGAAACAAGATACTCAATTAAGAAAATTATATCCAAAATTCAATGCAAAGCATAATTGATCTAATTTCTATATAATTGATGTTATTCTATGATCAATTACATGAAATCAATCATAATTATATGAATTTGTTGCTAGCTTATCACATTTGAAACAAAATCCTCAATTACATCAATTAAACTTAAAATTCAACACAAACTCTCATCGATGTAATTTCTACCTAATTGATATTATTTTCATGCTTAATTGTATAAATTCAATCATAGTTGCGCAATTAATATCTAATTTATTACAATTCAAACAAGACACCCAATTACGACAATTAATGTCAAAATTTAATGTAAAGCCTAATTGATCTAATTTATACCTAATTGATGTTATTTCCATCATCAATTCCTTGAAATCAATCATAATTGCATCATCTCATAGATAATTTATCATAATTGAAATAAGATACCCATTTATGAAAATTAAATCCAAAATTCAATGCAAAACTTAATTGATCTAATTTCTACCTAATTGATGTTATTTTCATGCTCAATTACATGAAATCAATTCTACTTACATCCATTTGTAGCTAACTTATCACAATTAAAACAAAATCCTCAATTACAATAATTAATCTCAAAATTCAATGTAAACTCTAATTGATCTAATTCTACGTAACTGATGTTATTGTCATGTTTAATTGTATAAAATCAATTCTAGTTGCATTCATTCATAACTAATTCATCACAATTCAAACAAGATATCTAGTTATGATAATTAATGTCAAAATTCAATGCAAATCCTAATTGATGTTAATTGATATTATTTTCTTGCTCAATTACATTAAATCAATCATGATTGCATCATTTAGTATCTAATTTATCACAATTGAAACAAGATACCCAATTACAAGAATTAAATCCAAAATTCAACACAAAGCCTAATTGATCTATTTTCTACCTAATTGGTTATTTTCAAGCTCGATTGTATAAAATCAAATCCTAATTACAACATTTTATCCTAAAATTCAACGCAAACCCTAATTAATTTAATTCCTACCTAATTGATATTATTTACTTCATCAATTGCACGCAGTCATATCTAATTAAATCCTAATTTATCTCAAATAAACAAACCATAATATATATATATATATATATATATATATATATATATATATATATATAAAGTTAAGAGTAACGTGGGATATTTACCTTGATTTATCGAATTGGGAATGGTGGCAATGGGGTGGTTATGGCTAGGGAATGATAACAGCATTGGGGTGGTGGTTTTCAATTAAAAAACATCTGAAGTGAGACTTTAAGATGAAGAGATGAAGTTTTTTGGATGTGATAAGGTTGAAATTTATCGATTCATGGTGGTTTTTGAGCTCGAGATGGTTGGAAATGGTGGAAGAAAGGGTGTGCACGACAACTATTCTTTGGGGGGAGAAGAAGAACTGTATGCTTTTATTTTGTAAGATGTCAAGGTTTGGAAACACGATATCTTAAGTTACCACGCTTCTTAATTATGACATCTTTAAATGAAGCATGTTCAGTTTATTAGCCCTCTTTTCATGTTCAGTTTTTTTTTTTTTTAAATTAATCAGGGCAGCTAGGAGTTTGCATGCTAATTACAATTAATTATTGATTAACCAATAGGCTGAAAATTCACTCCAAAAATCATTATCTTAGATTATATTGTCAATATTTTGCTTTTAAAAAACAATGAAGATTATTAATTAAAATCCTATTACAGCAACACTTTACGCGTAAGGCAACATGCTTTTAGATATTTTACAGTCGATGTGGGGTATTGAAATATTTCATGATATATCCATAAAAGAGAAATTTTGAACTTGTAAGAGAAAATCTGCCTTTGAATGATGCATATGCATAACTTGAAGAAAATATAAATAATTTATGGTATTTTTATCAGTTTCTATGCCAAATAAATTCAACTATGGGTGAATCTAATAGGTGATTTTAGTAGAAAACTTTAAGTTTTATAATGTGTGTGAAAAGGGGGGTTGATTTGTGAAGAAAAACAAAGTTTGGGGAGTTTTATCATGATTTTGGAAATTGAGGACTGAATTGTAAGGAATGATGTAAGTTGAATACTGATTTTGGGACTTTGTGAGTGGATTTTTGGAGTCTGTTAGTGAGATTCGGTGCCATGAAAGCCATATCTTTTCTTTCAGTAATTTTCTGATATGATGTGATGTGATCTTTTTCTTCGAGGGCATCAAACTTTACTTTTTACGGCTTCTTCATTTTGATGCAGAAATTGTAATGATGAGTAAGGAGTGGGGGGTAGTTTGAGCTTCGTTAATTATACGTCAATTATGACATTTTTAATAAAAACACCTAATTGTAACTAAACCAAATTTATTTTAATTTTTCTTTTTTTTCATAATAAATCTTATTAAATTATTGGTTAGAGTTTGATTAATTATGAAAATGAAATTGCACATGTATCGAAGAGAAACTTTTTTTTTGTTTTTTTATAAACTGAGGTGTTTGGGCCAGTTTATGCACACTACGACTAATCCCCGAACCCACTAAATACTATGTAAATCCAGTAGACAGGTAAGAAACTATAAAGTGACAAACATGCACATAAAGGTTCAAACCTAGGATGCAAAGCCATAACATTTCTTACCAAAATCGCTAGGCCGCTAGGCCACGAGAAAAAAAACCTTCTTAATTATACATGTCTTCAGCATATGTTAATTAGAAAAACCGTGTTTTTGGAAAAACATTTCCTTTGCCTATATGGGATAAATTACAATAAATCTAAAAAAAATTCTATTTTTTTTTAAAAATAAGTCATTTGTTTAACAATGAAGAATTAAAGAGGGAAAATCTTGAGGGGTATAATTTAATTAGTCAAATCATAAGTTTGCTTTCCAGACATCACTAGTTTGAGTCTCATAAACCTCAGTGTCACTGGAGACCTATATGGTCGTTAACTTCAGAGACTGTAGAATTAGTTGAGCTACGTGTAAGCTGGTCTGTACACTTATAATAAAAAAAAAAATTGAAGAGTGTGGATTTTAATTAATAAGACTTTGAATGAGCACTCGAAATCAAATGATAAAAAAGGAATTTGAAGTCTATGTTTTACTCAAGTAAAAAAGTACAAAACTAAGTTTTTTTCTCAAATGACAAACTCAAAATTATCTTTCTCGCATGGTGACAAGAATAACTGTACTATTATTTTACACCCTAGAAGCCCTAGCTGAATGCACATCGTACTCCTGAAGAGGTCTCGACCTTATTAGTCTAGTTTCTTTCTCTCTTTCTCTCTTCTTTTTTGAAGCCCGAAAGCCATCTTGACGTGATCAATTGGTCACAGCTCACATGGCCAGTAATCTTCGTAGATGGCACGTATGAGGAGATACATAACATCGCATGCACGTAAAATATTTTGTACCTTTTCTTTTCTTTTCTTTTCTTCCATCAACTGTGAATAAGTCGAAGAGATGATGAGCTAGGTTTGCCAGACAAGGGAATAATATATTGAGATATGCGTGTGATAGAGGATGAAGGAGATGAGTGAGCAGTGATAACCAGTAGCAGAAGGGAAGGAGAGAATAAAAACAGCAGAATCCAAAATGGGAATGAATTATTGAGGAAATAAATGCTTTCGCTGTCTCCCACAAGTCCTGCAATAATCTCCTCCAGCAGTCAAACAAGCAATGCCCATCATTGTCTTTGTTCAACAGCAAAGCTCACGCAGTTACGTTATCATCTCCCATTCGATATCAGTCTTCTTCTTTTTTCCTTTTTCAAAGAAAAGAATGGCATTAGCCTTTTTTTAAAAATTGACCAAAAAAAAAAAAAAACTTTTGTGAAGAAAGAAAGAGTTTTTTTAAGAGCATCCCTTGTATATCACTTGCTTTGTGTAAAGCGTAAAAAATATTGCTTTCACCTCCCTCTCAAAGTACCTTCGTTTGCGTGGTATTTTACGTACAAATTGAATCTTTAGTTTTCTCTGATAAGAAATGTTTATAGCCAAACAAGCACCACACCGGCAATTAATGGCATCCTTTATAAACAATATGGTCAGCGAATTAGTCATGGTAGGATTGAAGGAGGGCAGATTAGTCTTTTAACATTTTAAGCATAGTGAAATGACTAGATTATTCTTAAAAGCAAAACAAATTAAACATATATCTAGTGGTTTTTTCATAAGAGCATAGTAAAAATGACTCAATTATTTACAAAAATAGAAAATTTTAAACTAGTGTAGAAGGGTTTTTCTTGTATTTTCATCTATTTTTTTTAATTATTATCAAGTTAACTAGGAGGAAATTTGATATTTTAATAAATATAAAATATTATTTTTTAAAAAATAGCTGACGTGTGCAATGGTCATGCTTTTGGGGTGATTAATGAAGGGGCATGCAGTGACTATACGGTAGCTTTCGGGGATATGTTCGATTTGTTATGACCGCCCTTTTATTTTTAGGTGACGTGTATGACTAGAGGATCTCTGGTTTGACATCAGTAGTCTTTCCCTTAAACTCTCCCCTATTCAATTGCCATGCATGACCCCTCAAATTGTCAAAGCACATCTTCAATTTGTTTTTTCTTCAAATTTCATCTTTTTTTTATTATTATTTATTTTATTTGAAATAATTTATAAAATTAGATTTTTTCTCAATTTCATCCTCTAATTGTTTCATTTGTTAGATTTGGTCCTTATTCTTTTGATTACTATTTGTTTTATTTGAGAAATTTTTTAAGATTTGTTTTTTTATGATTTCATCTTCGTTTAGTTTTTTTTTCCTATCAAATTTGATCTCATTCTTTTGATTGTTCTTTTTTTTTTTTTTACTTTGACAAATTTTTTAAATTGATTTTTTTTCAATTTCATCTTTCAACATTAAATTGGTTGGGAATTAAGTTTTTTTTTATATTTCAAGGATTGCAAGTTTGGAAGATTCACCCGTGTTTGTTGGTCAAATTTTTTAAATTGATATTTTTTTTTCTGATTTCATCTTTCAATATTAAATTGTTTGGGAATTGAGCTTATTGATTGAGCCAAGATCTAGGATTTCATGAATTCCAAGTTTGGAAAATTAACTTAGATTTAAGAGATTCATTCAAGTTTTCTTAGTTATTTTTTTTGGCTTTTTTTAAGCTTATGGTTTTTTAATTGCATCCTTTAGTATTTATTTAATTGGAGATTAGCTTCGATATTTTTTTTTCCTATAGGATTCTTGACTAATTTTAAAAATATCTTGGGTCTTTTTATTTGTCGTTCTTTGTTAAATTTAACATTTTTAAAAGAATTTTTGTTTTTGAATTAAATTATACTAATTGATTATATGTAAGCATGAGATGCTCACATCATGATATTTTATTTGGTTTGCTTTATGAGTTGTTGCTTTGACGGCACGTGTAATTGTCTAAGTGTCGTCATATAACATTTTATTATGGTGTTAGAATCATCTTGATGAGCTCTTTTTGGTGGTGGGGACGGTATTCATGGTGAAACAACAATGAGTCTCCCATAAGTGTTTCTTTCTTCTCCAACGGTGAGTTATTTATTATTAATTTTTTTTGTTCACTCTATTTACTGTTGATGTTTTTTTTAATAATATTATTAAATTAACCGAACTTATTGCATCTAGTAAAATCAATGATCCGTGTCAGATTTTTCTTGCTTATTTAAAAACACTACTATCACTTAGACATCCTTTTCTTATGCTAGAAAACATTTAGGTCAGCATGCAGCAAAACGCATGACATTTAGTGCTCTAACTCACAATTAATTATATAGCTTTGAAAGAAATCAAATATATATATTCAAAGATGTATTTGTCTCTAAGTTTAATTTTGTTATTCCTATATAATAACATGACAAGAAAAATATAAAGAAGATTATTAAATGCTTTCAAGGAACATTAAGTTAATAAGTTAAAAAAAAACATAAAAATGCATCTTTATTCATTTAATATAATTAAGATGTTGAAAATACCCTTACAATGTTGGATATTTTTCAAACATTAAGTTAGCATATAATATTTTATGATAAAATCATTTGTATTCAAAGAGTAGGAAAATTAATAGGTTATCAAACAAAAATCATATATAGTATTTTAGTTATTTTAGAATTATATTATTTCTTTCTGTATAAAAAACAATAGAGTACAATAAGTATGACTATTTTATAGTTAATCATATTGCATACTTTATTTTTTATGCAACATCTAGTATGAAAGATGTGCTCCCTTTGTTTCTTAACTGTTATTCACTAACCTGGAAATTCAAAGATCTCCTTATAATTAAGGATTCACTATTACTAACATATATATTTAACATCCTTAACATCTTCAAGTGTTGGCAAGCTTTCACATTCAGATTCATCACTAGCAGACTTTATTTCGTTATCATCTCTTAATATCATAATCCTTTTATTTGGATACTCTGATGCATAATACCCAAGTCTTTAACACCTAAAACACTTCATTTCTCGTTTATGCTTTTGTTGAACATTATTTTTTTTATTTTCCTTTATTGCCATAACATGCTTTTTAACATATGAGGGTTCACTAACTCTAGGTTATGTTGTTGGCTTTGTTTGTGCATTACTCTATCTCTTAAAATTCAAACTTTCAATCAGGATCTCAAATAACCACTTAGTCTTACACTACCTTTTCTTTTCAATTGTTTTTCCACTTTTATAGTTATATGCACTATATCTTTAATTTCTAAATAATGTTGCAATTCAACCACATTAGTAATATCTCAATTTACATCATTTAAAAATCTAGTCATTATAGCTTCCCTATTTTTTGAAACATTAGCTCTAATATTTTCATCTTTTTAAAATACTCATCAACAATTTTAGAACACTGAGATAAAGATTGCAATCTATGATATACTTCCCTATAATAATGATTAGGGATAAACCTCTTCCTCATAATTTCTTTCATCTCCTCTCATGTGTCAACAAGTCTTTTTCTACTATACCTCCTACCTATAACAAGTTGATCCCACCAAATAATAACATAACTAGTGAATTCAACTATAACTAGTTTTACCTTCTTTTCCTCTGAATATTGATGACAATCAAATACAAATTTCACCTTCTTTTCCCAATCCAAATAAGCCTCTAGATCATTCTTTCCCCTAAAATACTGATTTTTTAAAGTTTTATGCTACCCAAATTACGATATAAACCATCGTAATCATCAAAATTCCTCTCTTAGCCAAAATCACCATTTGACCAAAATCTAACACCAAACTCTCATTAGTTGTGTCTCATATAAGGAATTTTGGTGTGTATGGGACTTTATTACATGATTAACTACATCATCATCCTTATCATCATCGAAGTTTTCAGCTACACTTTCATCTAGAAAAAAACTACGTAGACCTTTTAATCTTTTTTTCTTTAAGACTAGGAACATCTTGTCTCCTAATCATCTCAATACTCATTTTATCCATCTTTCCCATCAAAGCCTTCATCATTACCTCCAACCAATCTTGTATTTTTACAAAATCTTTTGCCTTTAATTGTGTTATGTTTTTTTTTATGACATTGTAAATACTTGCAATGAAGATTAATATTAAAGAAATTTTTTTCACATACTTCTTCACGTGTTTACACTTGATTTAATATCATTCTATTCATGTTTCAAACAATTCAATCAGGCTTTTTACTCTAATAATCTCATTAAGCCCTTTTGCCTCATTGTTTTCTTAGGTTTTTAAGGTAACTTAGCAACTTATCAAATAACTAGTCAAAACAATGTAATGATTTTATAATAATAAAGACTCAAGAATTAAGATATATACAAAAGTAATAAGAAAAAAAAAATAGAGGATAAATTTATGAACAACAATGTAAATTCATATAAAATATAATGATGATGATGCAAACTTCTTGATCACGTGGTCAAACAACCCCCAACGAAGTAGATAACAACCCAAAAGGCTAAAAATCAGATTTGATAGAATCTTGACCAGAGGTAACTTTGTACCTAAGAACCAAAGATTTTGGAAAAAGATTTAGACCCATAGATAACCTTATAACTAAGAGCCTTAAATATGTGAATGATGCTATGAAGCTAGATAATCTTTGATAAGTTACTGTACAATATTTGTGTCTGCAAAGAAAGATTGTTTTATCACAAATAAATAAAAGAAAATTTTACTTTTATTCTCCAACTTGTTGATGGAATTCGCAGCTAAAAAACATAATATCATCTCCTTTAACTAATCCTAATGGATCATTTTGGGTTGCAAGCTAATGTGCTTAAACTAGTAATCAACTAATATAAGTCCAACAATGAAATAAACCCTTAAACAATGCTTAATAGGCCAGAACAAACCCAAATTAAAAATAATTATTCAAAAATAAATAAATAAATAAATAAAATAGGATAATAAAAATAAATTCTTCATGTAAAAATTCCTCCATGTAGCCTGAATCTTTAATTTTTGCACAATCTTGATAAATTTTCAGTCATGACTTCAAACACGTCGTTCTTTTTCTTCTAGATGAATTAATGGGTACACCATATATGGTTGGAAAGCTTGTGATGTCTAGTTTTCAACCCAACTTTAATCTCACTAAAAGTCCACCTGTAGCTCCAGACATGTCTCAAACAGTACACAAAGGTCTAGTTTGACATATTTGACAAGATTTATGTAGTAACTTGAACCCATTAAAAACATATGTTTCCAAACTCCATTTGACCTGAACATTTAACAAAATATAGATCTATGTGTCTAGTATCTCTTTGTAAAATTTCATATTCTTTCAATATATGGTTTGAGAGATATGTCTGATCTCGCAAAACTGATCTGCAGACATTTTGAGATTAAATTCAAACCTGACTTGATCATATCATCCTCCCCTTCTTTAAAAAGAATCAACCTTGAATTTGTATAATGAAAAACATATTCTAAGGTCAACAAATCAGTACCAAGCCAAAGAACAACATTATTATCAAAACTAAGAAGAACCTTGTTAGCAAAGAAGGTCCCTTTGATACACAAGCTCTCCCTTGATATACTTCTTAAAGAAGGAGGATAACAAAAAAAAAAGAGGTGCAACAGTTCATGGACAACCGAGTCAAGCCGAGATGTTTATTGTAAGTAAACTTTGAAATCATTTGAATATTTTTTGGACTAATGTTTTTTTATCTACATCTTTGACTTTTTTTACAAAGAAAACAAATAATGATGGCATGCGTGCCGAAACCAGAAAGGACCTTTCAACCCATTCAGAATGCGATCCAAATTTGTGGTTGGAGGATAGGGTAACTAGTGAACCCCATAGGAATCGGGTTCATGGTATCTCTATAACCATGGCCCAAGATATAAAGGCGGGCTAGCTATAGTGTCTTAAGCGTACGCACCCCACAATCCCTCCAAAGTCAATCATCACCAACAATTTAAGAGTTGGTTCAAGAGCAAATTGTTGTTGCAACGGTCGATCTAAGGGTTGAACTGGAGGCGCAATACAAAGAATAAAGTAGAAAGCAATGGGAGCAGATATGACATACTTGTCAACTTATTACCTTCCCCTTCATGGACCTCCAAGAGATTTTTCTCCCCCTTCAACTCCACCTCCACCTCTATATGTTGCTTTAGTTACTTTAAAATGTATAAAAGACATTTGTAATTGATTTTACAATTAAATTAATAATATAAAATATGTTCTTCAATTTGATTAAGTTGATTAATATTGTTTAATGTTAAAGTGTTTGATCCAAATAAGCATGTATTGAAAAAAACAAATTATTAAAATACCGACACAATCACTGATGGATGTAATCATTTTGTTAGTGATCCTATTAGTAATATAAACCTATTTTCCTTAGAGAATTACAGAGAGCTGTGAACTATTTTGATATAGATTGATAGGTGTACTGCTAAATTTTTTATGTCAGTGATTATGTTGGGGAATCCATCAGTGATACATGATCCATTATTGGTGGATATTCCATCGTTGATCCGTCGATAATATTTACTAATGGATTGGGTAACAGAAAAATAATCAATATTTTTTTTAACTTGAATAATCTATCGGTATTTTTGTATTTTTATCATTAGATAACTTTCATCGATACCGATGAACTTGATATTCCCAACAAGAAACTTGCCGATTATAAATATTCATGTGAATGTCCATAAGTAATTTATATGCTAATAGAAATATAATTCAAAAACACCAGCAGATAATTCCATTGATTACAATCAATTTTGTTGTCGTGATTTGGAACTTCCTGGGGTATAAATAAGACACCTACTACAATGGACGATAATTGATCATTCGCCGTGTGCTAAATTTGTGTCTTTTCTCCATTGAAAAGTATATTATACGGGCCAAAAGGTTTGAAAAAATTAAATAACTTGCAAAAGGAAATTGAAAGGCAATAAAGAGGGACAATTATTCCAACAGTCAAAAAGATTCAAGAGGAAGGATATATTTATAATAATTGTTTTTCTTTTATTTGCTTAGATAACAGAACATTATCAAACAATAAAGTATAAAAGGATCAAAGTAACTCAAAAATCAATCAAAAGTTACTAAAGAAAGGATATTCGCCACTAAAAAGAAAGTTAAAATAATATATTTAATTCAATTGATTGAGTTAGAATACTATTTGATTGTTGAAAACCACTCAAGCACTTGTTTTTGATCAACCAGGCGTTGAGATTTTTTTTTGACACATCCATCAAAATTAATTTATATATATATATATATATATATATATATATATATATAAAATTAAAAATTAACTATTAAATTAAATATATGATAGGGGAGCCATTCGGGTCCAAAGCTATATTGGAGTTCAAGTCACCTTTATTATTACATTTCAAAAGTAATATATAAAATTAAGAGTGAGTCATTCATCATGTTTTTTTTTTTTTAATAAAACTCATACTCAGCTATTAAACTCATAATTAAGAATGAGTCACAAATAGTATAAAGTAATAAAGACATTTCATACTTTCAAAGGCCGTGATGCTTACTTTTGAACATTTCAATTCAGATTATGTAATCAAATGTTTTTTCCCTTATAATCATTCCATTTACCACATCTTCTATAAGAATGTTACATTTTAATTATATTAGCCCATACTTGCGAGACACTTATATTGCAATGATACAAGAAAATATGTTGTTCCCGAAGACTAGACTCGTAAAATTTATCAGTATCGTTACCAATATTATTATCACCACCATTATCACAATCATCTTATTATTAATATAACTATCTTTTTTATAATCATCCTATCATAACTCGCTACTACTATCACAATTATAATTATTATTATCATCACCTTATCATTATTGATCATGGTCGGCATGATCATTCTGTTGCACCAAATAACTATCAATACTAGTTATCATTATATTACTAATATAATTATCATTTTATCACTATCTCACTACAACTCTTTTATGCCATCATTATTTTTGTAAATATTATCACAACTATCAAGTTATTAAAATAATTGTTATTTTATTATTAATAATTTTTGAAAAATAGCATATTTAGAAAAATAAATGCTATGAGGACATTGTTCAACTTTGTATCTAGAAATGGGAAAGTAAAGAGTTTGGTGTGTGTTTCTATATATATAATGCTAGGCCC
>Ga0325410_1003370_pt1 | contig 18022 bp, 4 predicted proteins | sample PopdelMetagenome_16_FD_206182 | JGI IMG/M metagenome (GOLD analysis project Ga0325410, IMG submission 206182) | Populus deltoides microbial communities from Bellville, Georgia, United States - Xylem-PdIQD-R3 | ecosystem: Host-associated > Plants > Phyllosphere > Stem > Wood/Secondary xylem... | reverse complement strand
CAATGACAGTGATGAAGATGTTTCTGCAGTTGGGGAGAGGGAGAAAGAGGAAAAATGAAGGAAAAAGAGAAGAAAGATATAAATCTGTGAAATTAAAAGCAGAACTGAAATTCATAAAATAATTACGAAGAACTAGAAAGGCATGCAACACGATATAATTAGAAAAGAAAAGTCTAACCACTGCCTTTTGTGGTGACTGCCAAAAAATTACGTGTAGATTGGAAAGAGATGAAGAAAGAGGGAAATAGTTAAGACCACAGCCAATTGCGATGCATATAACACATGGTGGAGGGCCCGTATGTAATGTCCATGTGATTTGTCTGCTCAAAATTTCATAATCATTGTTACCAGTATACGGAGCGACTAGAATATAATGTATTCCACTGATGATAATGTGCTATTGGCTTTTTGTGTAGTCCTCATCGTATGTTTGGATTTGTAATCATAGTTCTTGACAAGCATGCCATTCCATGAATTTAGCATCATCCATCATTTTGGTACCCACATTCAAAGTTGTGGGCAATGAGACATCTTTATTTAAATCCTACTTGGTTCGTCTTTAGGTCAAATTGAGAATATGGTGCTCGTTGACCACAACAATGTTTTGTCCTCAGGGACCTTGCTCATGTTTCATTCAGATCCTTCATTGTTTGTAGTCATTGATAGCGGATGATATTCGTGGTATGTCTCTCTAGCATGTATGTGCTGACAATTACTATTATATCACAATTTGCATCTGTATGGTTCATACTTCCGCTCGTACATGGCAGAAGGCATCATTTCACACTTTGGAAAAGTTCTAGATATGTTGGAATCCTCAGTGCTCTTCTTAGGACTTCTGGTTTGTTAGTCATGTTTCAAATAAAATCACTAGCATTATTGATGTTTTGACTCTTGAGATCCCTTCTCATCTTCCAAAATCATGTTATAGCCCATAGAGGATAGAGAAAATTTGCCATGCTAGCAAGTTCACTGCATCTCAAATTTTTACTGGATGAAAGGGCTATGGTAACACTGATGTTTCAACATTCCCTCGTTCCCGCTTACAGTATTTTAGTTGATCATGGACTTGGACTTGTCATCCTAGAAAATTATCTTTTTTTTAACTTGCCCTAGATTCTATTGTTAAATATTTGAATCTACTATTATTACTCCTGATGTGTTTCCCTCTTTTTGATTGCTGTTCTAGTATTACTCTGCATGAAGCTTTGCTAAAGTTAGTGGTATCCACTGTGCTGTGTTCGCTCATCATGAAGACAGACGCAGAAAGCTTTTGACGCATTTGAGCTTCTAATATGTGCTTCATATGGAGAATTGTAAAGGTTTCCATTGCTTGTTATATAAGCCTCAAATTAGATGGGTGGATATCGATTCCAGAAATGTGAAGGAAGCTCGATCTTTGTTTTTTTTAAGCTTATAATGAACTGGCCTTTCTATTTTATTAGTTTGGAGCAGACTTATCATCACTAATTTCCTAGCTCTTCTCATTTTGCTTGAGGAACTTTTAAGAAAGCAGCAGTTGGACTTGTAGATCAGGGGACCTCCCATGTTGGTGAATATCCTCGTCAGAATAGAATTGACGAACCAACTATAACGATTTGGTGCTCTAGTTTTACCACTCTCAACTGGTTTCTACTAATTATGTCAATCTTAACATGAATTGCCATTTGACTTGGTTTCTATTTCGTCTTACTAACCATAATTTTTTAGTTCTCATCTTTCTCCTTGTGAGTGCGAAAGTGGAGTAAAGATTAAATCAGATTTATATCCATGACTTTGCAAGTATTAGAGCGTCTTTCTCATGGACTAAACATCTTGATGCATCGGTAAATGATAAAGGTAGGAAACCATCCTTGTTGGACAGTTAATGAAAACGACCTCACCTTGCTTTCAGAATTAGCAAGGCCAAAGTGACAAGCAAGATTATCACTCAGGGGAACGATTTTTTTTTTCTTTTGCAAATGACCTAACATTACCTTTTAGTTTGTGAGCTTGAGGGAGGTTTTGGTAACGTGCATGTTGCTCCTAGTTAGTTTCCCACGGTCAAGCTGTTTCTCTCAATTGAATAGATAACAGGTAAACATTCCGGCAAGCTTAATTAGCATCGGCTACCATGAAGAATTAGAATATGGAAAAATGAAGGTACCAATCCACGAGCCACATGCAGGCTGGTGTCCTGTAAGCTGCACCCCTTTTTCTCCCTTACGAAAACCTCTTTCGCTATGTTTGGTGTGAGGTTAAAAATTTAGAGAAACAAAAATGTTAAGAGAGTAAAGATCTAATAGTTTAATTAAAGTGTTAAAAGAGTAAAACAATAATATCAATAGATGAAAAGTTATAGATGTTAATTTGATAAGAATTGAAAAAAATATGGATAATAGTGAATCCCACTCAAATTAAAGCAAATGTAATATTAAATATAATTGTAAAAAATATTAAATAATATATATTTACGGTTTAAAATTTGAGATAGAACCAAAATGAAAAAGAAATGTTGAACATGAAAAAAAAAAAAAGATGGGGAAAAACACGGGAAAACCCTTTTACTCTCTCCTCTCCAAGGTTAATATTTAACTCCCCTTTTGAGGGTTAAATGTTAACCTCCTTTTAATCTTTTCCTCCTCTGAAAAATGTATAAAACATGAGTAATATTTAAAGAGTTTGAAGAATGATAAATTTCTGTCTCCTTTACCCTCTTACCTACCAAATATATCCTAAACCTCAGCTAACCAGTAATTTTTCGTCCCCTTTGCTCTCCTACCAAACAGGTCCTAGATCTAAGCTATCGGTTAACTTATTCAAGAGCCCACTTTAATTATTTCTCTTACTGCTAGACCATGGTGAGACAAAACTTCAGAAAGCATTTACATAAATATTTCAAGTAAAACTTAATGTTTCATATCCATGGAGTCTCATGTTTGACATTTCCCAGCTTATTTTTGTGGCCATCACAAGATTAAAAGCTTCCTTCTCCAGTACTGTGGAAGGTTAAGGGAGATATACCTCAAGGTTAAGAGAGTAGCGAGGTTTTGGATGTATTCGAGGGTTTATATATTTTTAAACAGCTATGATGAATATTTGGTGGGTATCGATTGTCTTTGTCTTTTACATAATTTTTTTTTTATATTCATCTTAATTAGGTGTTGTTATACATGCTTGTACCTATTTAAAAAAAATCCTCAAGATTTAGAGTTTAGAGCATTTCCACAGAAGTACCACGAACTGAGTTGGTTCTTTCTCCAAATACTATCACTCTCCTAAGTTTGTTTTCCCCAGAAAAACGGCAATTTTACAAGGGAAACTTAATTTGTTTGGGAATGAATTGATCAAAGAATTTATCTAAATATGAAGACGGTAATTCTTTTTCGTTTTCTTTTTTTTTCCTTGAAAAAGAAATAAAAGATTAAACATATATATATACACGATGCTGGGAGAAACAGGTGTCAGGTGAATCTCAGAGAAAGACACTTGAAGGCTGTACGTAAAGGAATAGCCGACCAACATGGACCGCTTTGTAGGAATATATCCTGTCATGTCTAACTGAAAATTGATGGAATTGTTTAGGCGTTGTTAAAATTAATATTTTAGCAACAGAGAAAAAAAATATATACGTAAATGATACCCAATTTTTTGCCTGTTTTATTCACGAGGATTAAAATCCCCTTGTTCTAGAATTTCAATTTAAGTTGGAGTTGGAGTGAGCATGCACCACGCTCCACCCAAAAGAAAAGAAAGAAGAAAGCATCATGCCATTTAATTTCAACGTATATATGAGCTTACCCATGAAGTTTTTGCTAACCTAATAGAAAGGAGGTGGAAGATGAAAGAAATAAGGTAGACTTTTAGCTCTCAAGTTACACTGCATGGACGTCAGCTAAGAATAAAGGCAACAATTGACAGATAACGTTAACCAAATTCTTCATATATATATATATACACACACACACACAATATGTTCTTGTTTTCATAGTCATGACCTTTTCTTCCATTAATTTGTTTCCTAACATTTTGACCACAAACTCTTGAAAACTATATATATATATATATATATATATATATATATATATATATATCACTGGCGCTGTGTACTGTACACAAAGTGTACGATAGTACATGTTGCTTTAAATTAAATGAACACTCTCCAATGGCCATTGCCTTTTGAATATCCGATCAGATCATGCCTTTTGCATTAACTTGAAGTCACAAAATCAAATGTGCAGTAATAATTTGTATATTAATATATAAAAATAGCAGCCAGCTAAGCCCTCCCTGTACATAGAAACAGTCAAGTCACGTATTTAAGTTTTAAAAGAAGGCACTATAAAAACAAATCTCTCAAGATATCCCATCCTATAAGATAAACGGTAGCCTTCGAATCCAAGAAAATAAAATAAAAAAACGTGTGCTGATTACTTTTCCCTCAGTGTTTCCACATTGTGTATTTCATTGGTTCATTGACTAAGATGATCCATTTCATCAAAGAACCTAATATATATAGCTAGTGGGAGGAATATATGTGCTATGTTTCAAGCCAATAATGTGACAAAAGATTGTGCACAAATAAAGTGCCGAGCCATATTGGCAAGATTCACGTTCGCCATATGAATAATATTATCAGTGCATATATATATATATATATATATATATATATATATGCATGTATGTATGTATGTTTTTTTTTTTCTTAGCTAGTTATAATTATTAGTTTTATTTGTTTTTGACCTTTTGATGATAGATCAAACGTCGACGTGACTCAACTATGACAAATCCATTCATGTTTTATATTCCGTCCCCCACATGAACTATATAATCAACTAAGATATGCATGGACCCCATCTTCCCACGAAGTTCAAGATTTGCAGACAGAAACAAAATGTAATTTTAATACCTTGATATTTTGATGTGTTTGTTTATTAAAAATTTTTTTTTTTTCTAGGAAAGTGGGTTTTTATTATTTTTTTAATATTTAAGAATTTCATGATAAGTTGTAAAATATTTTTTAATATTCCATCATGTTATAAAAAATAAGTTGGAAAATAATTTATTAATGTTCTATTTTTTTCAAGATTATTAAAATAATAGAGACCAAATCTAACATATAAAAAAATTAAAGGAGGTTGAAATTGAATTTTTTTAAATTTAATAAATTATTTCAAATAAATAAATAGTAATCAGAACAATGAAAATCAAATCTGACAAACAAAAAAATTAAAAAAATGATGAAATTAAAATTTATTTTTTAATTTTATAAATTATTTCAAATAAAATAAATAATAATCAAAAGAATAGGAACAAACATGATTGATAACAAAATTTTAATTAAAAAAAAAGAAAAAAACAAATAACAATAAAAAGAATAAGGACTAAAGTTGATATAAAAATAAAATTATATCAAATTTTAAGGGATGGAATTGAAAAAAAAAACTAAAAAAATATTAAAAAAAAGATGGATCAAATTTGATATAACTAATAAATAACAAGATATTTTGAATTTTTTTATAACTTATGAAAATTATATTCCACCCAAAAGAAAAATTTCTAAAAATCAAACCAAAATTTTTAATAGTAAATAAATATAAGAAAATTTTTAAAAAACCACTTTACAATGAACAAATAAAAACTTGAGTTCTATCAATACTCTGCTATATAATAATAATAATAATAATAATAATAATAATACACTAGCTAACTAGTACCGTAATTAGGAAAAAAACAATAAAGTACACACATTTGATTAGTATATTTTGTTATAAAAAAATAGATATAAAAAAGATAAAGAAAATATTTATGGGGAAAATAAGGATAAAGATAAAGATAAATTTATTTTTTAAATAATTTTAATTCTTTATAAAATTCGAATAACAAGGAAATATATATATATATATATATATCCTCTCTATAATAATTATACTCATTTTTCTAATTGTAAAAGAGAAACCAAATACTATTATACATTTTTGTTCTCACATTCAATAGAAAATAGAAATAAAAATGGCGGCAATGAAAACAGAGAAAGAGCAGGAGGAGAAGGATACGTGGTGGTGAAGATGTAGGGGAAGGGGGGTCCACAGAGGAGCCCCCATGAACTACGGCTTTGCACGCGCAGTCAGGTAATTGGGACCCACGTAGAGACAGACCCCCAGCACGTCCATGCAAAAATAAAAAATAAAAAAAAAAGGATTAAGAGCGTGGAATTTTATGGACCCCAAGGCTGCCGGTATTGTCTGGGAAACCGGAGGCTGCATGCTTCTTACCTTGAACCATCGACCACCGTAGAGCTAGAATCCCTTCTCTGTCTATCTGGGTGGTTGTTTTTTCCGAGAGGTGGTGGGCTTCATCATTATTGTTTCTCATAAACATGGAGAAATGCAGAGTCCACGCTTTCAAGACTGAAATTTAACGGTGTGTGGCACTGACCCCAATACACACTACAAAGTGTTTCTTTTACCACTTCCCGAAAACAAATGCAGAGTTGATTAGTTTTTTTGCATGTTTGATTCTTTTTAGGGACTGATCTCCTTTGTTTTTGAGATATGACCACTGGAAAGGAGGTGCATGGATTAATTACCGAGGAGAAATATAATTGCTCTTAATCATTTACTACGGCTCGCTCTCCAACATGAATTGGATTATCTTTTCTCTTAAAAAATAATAAAAAATAAAATTCAAAAAAATAATAAAACGGATGAAAATACCTCTTAACTCCTTGATCAATTCAAAAACAATTTGAATAACGGTTAGAAAAACTAGAAAATGAAATAAAAAAAAAATGAATGGCAATAAAGGTTTGAACTCTTTGCTGTAAAAGATGTAAGCTTTTTCCATAAAACATTCACATATAAATTAAAGATATTATTACTTCTTTTCATGCTTTATCAATCAGTTAATATTTATAATATCTGACTTTAGTATAATTTGTTTGTTTGTAATTTTTTTCCTACTTTGTTTACTGCAGTACTAGAAATACTTTTAGTATTTCTAAAGAGGAAATTGCAGAAAAAATAGGTGTATTAAATTTGGAGACTAATGATTATATACTGCTTTTCCCTGTTGTCCTGATTGGTGCGATCGCCCTCATATTGTGCTAAGCTCGTCACTCAAATGAAGTGAATATATATATATATTATAAAATAACGATACAATTAATGCTATTAATTATCATATCATTGATCAGAGCTATGGATGCACAAGCATCCATTAATTAAAAGCATCATGTTTTATGAACCAGCTGGGAAAATAATAGAGAAAAGTACTTTGCTTTTGAATGCCACATGAAAGAACACAGATGGTGTGTGAAAGTAAAAACAAAAATATTTTCTATCTGTTTTCCATAGGAAATCACTAGCAGAAGTACTTTCGCGTCAGAACAAAATAGCTTTGTTTTTACCAGCTAATGAACTTCAGTTTATGTTCGGAAGGAGGTGGAGTCTAGCTTCGAAACCTACTATAACGAAGGATTAATATGACCATTATCACATAGATAAAAAAAATAGTCAAAAGTAAATTTTAAGGGTAACTTAATTAATTAGATTTTTAATTTATTTTTTAATAATTATAAGTTCAAGTTTTTTTTAAAGTTATTCAAAATTTACATGATTATTAACTTTAAAATCTATGAAAATAGTCGAGGTGCATGCATGTAAATTGACTCGAACATCTACATTAATAAAAAAAAAATTATCCTGAGCAGTTCTTGTTTTAGATGTAGATTTTAAGCTCGATTCTAAATAAATGCTAAAATTGATTCTGTCATCTCTTGAGAAAAATCAAGAGGCCACTACGTACCAATGCGCATGTGAGTAGTGAATTAGAGAGAAAAATGCATCTCAAGGAAAAAGAAAAGGAAGATAGAGTTGAAAATAAAATGGACCCAAAATATATAAAAGAATAAAAATTAAGTGGTTAGAATCAGAGATAACGCATAGGAATAGAAATCCACATCAATTAAATAGCATATGATTTATAACATGTTTAGAAATGTAGTATAAATCATGTTTTTAAAAAATTTTAATTTTTTTTGTTTGTTAAAATTTAATATAACTTATATATTTTAAATTGTTTTAATGTATTCATATTAAAAATAGAGATGATTAATAGGATTTTGTTAAGTTATTCATTTATTAATTTGTACCTTCAAAAAAGTACCTTCAAGTTAAAATGACAACTCATATGTTCAACGGCGTCACTTCTCCTTATAGTTTATTCTTGTTTGTTTTTCTTTTATCCATATTTCGTGGATATTTTTTTAATTAGTGCATTATCTTTTAATATGTTTGATTTATTATTTTTATATTTTAAAAATACTTTTAAAAAAAATTAAATTTCAAATGAACTATATTTTAATATTTTTGAATTATTTTAATATGCTGATATCAAAAATAAATTATAAAAAATATATTATTTTAATATATTTTTAAATAAAAAATATTTTAAAAAATAACCACTAACATCTTTTAATATTATTTATAAAAAATTCTCTTTCATGCAAAAATGTAGGTATAGTGTTAGTAAAAGTTGGATTGTGAAACATAAAAAGTAAAAGGAGGGGAAGTGAGAAGGAAAAGGAGAAGGGGAAAAGGTGATGTAGCTACAAGTCAATAGTAGTGTAATTGCAAGTACCCTTTTTCGTAGTAAAATTCATAATAAAGATAAATGTAAATAATGATAACATGGAAGAAAGTGGATGGTGTTGTCAAGAAAGCGAATCTCTGAACCAGCCGGCCAAGAAAAAGAGGCAAGACAATAGACATACATCCTTTTTATATAGAAACGTAGGGGCTTCGAAATGATGAGGTTTGTGTGAGTTGATGATGGTGTGTGTGTGGGGGAAGCAGTGTAGAACAACCTGATAAATTATTAATCAAGAACAAGAGGAAACAGTAAAATAAAATATTTAATAATTAAAAATAAAATGCCTTATGGCTAAACTAGAGAAAGATTGTACAGATTCATTCAAACACACCCTGCTTCCGAAGAGTAATGACACTTGCTATATCTCGTAAGTAATGAGAACTCCCTTGTGTGAATCTCCCCAAAGGAAAGATTGCCCAGATGAGGACAAACCGCAAATCAAAGTGTTGAGTACCATGACGATCGATATCCAATTGATTGACCTACCACGATAGTCTTCAAGTAAATCTTTCGAGATTTCACGCAGCTTTTTCATCAAAGATAAATGCCTTGGGGAATATTTTCATTTCAGAATATTCTCTTTGATTTCTCATAAAAAAAAAATGCCCACATGATGCCTAGGGTCTAAAGCTAGCCGCGGGTTACCATAACAATGCAATTACATTTCCTCGGGGTGAAAATTGAGTTTCTACAATTACACTTAAGCCACAATTATAATTGGTGATTCATGAGTGTTGGAACATAGAAAAATATTTCTTTACAAAATAAATGAATCAATTCCTTTAAACTGCTCCGATAGATGCATGATTTTTCTCCATAAATTCCCGAGTTGATTCTTGTGATATGAAAGGTCAACATAATTCCCAGTATTCTCTAATAACTTGTAGTTTAATTGGGTTGAAGGGCTTGATTGCCTTCATCTTTAGATAAAAAGAAGGTGCTTCTAGTTTTATACTAGAGGATCTTTTCTGCTTAATTTATCTATTACAATGAGAAAAACACATATTATGGATCGATAGAAAATTTTCGTTTCAAATTTAAGAAATGTTGTTGATAAATTAGTTAATTCGCCAAATTCAATCTACCAATAATAATTTAACTATAACATTTCATCTAATTCTATCTTAAATATACACCGATGTTTGGAATTTTGTCTAAAATCCCTTATAACTTCAATTGAAAATTCAATTTAGAAACGTTTTTAAAAATTATCAATCAATTTTCAACAATTAAAAAATTTAATTTTATACACTATCAAAGAACCATCTCAACCTAATAGCTTAAGCTGTTAGGTGAGATCCCAGTATATGATTTATATTATTCTCTAATACACCCCCTTAAGTGAAAGCTTTTAGGCTTGAAACTTGCACATACCCACTTTATCTTGTACTTAATTTTTATCAAATAAATAGGGATGATGAGATTCGAACTCGTGACCGCTTGGTCATCAAGGCTCTGATACCATGTCAAAGAACCATCTCAACCCAATAGTATAAACTGTTAGGTGAGGTTCTAATATATGATTTATATTATTCTCTAACATATACACACATTAACATAAATATTGTGTTAAATCTGCAGTAATAAAGATGAATATTACAAAAACAAAGAAAGAACACATAAGTTTAACATGGTTCGATAATGTGACTACATTTATAGAAACAAGAAGCTATATTTACTATATATCAAATTAGGGTTACATAACATGTATTTTTAGTAAACCAATGATGCTTGAGCAATAATTTTTCTAAGGTACAAGCTTCCCTCTCTTGGCTCCTTTTCTAGTTAAGCTTTACTCCATCAAGTAAGCAAACCTATCCGTTAATATTTTAAGTTAACCTATTGAAATTTGTTTATAGTATTTGTAAATTGCTTGCATATTTAAAAGCAATTTTACTTGTTGTATAATTAAAACTTTAGATTATTAATGTAGGTTTTGAATTTTAGGGTTTGTTTGAGATTTGAGTAAAATAAATTTAATTTGTCACTTAATGAAATTGAATGTGATTTTGTAACTTACGTGTTAGAATTAAAAAATAAATGATGGGTAATTTATTGAGTACCAATTAGTTTTTGCTAATTTTATGGTTAAGATGGATATTTAGGAAAAAAATAAATTTGTGTAGAATTGATAATGATTAAATATATTAATTTAGATTGAATTAAGTCTAAATTGAAGAAATGATGGATAATTAGTTGGGTTCCAATTAATTTAGTCAATTTAGAGAAAATCAAATTAATGTGTAACTGATAATAATTAGTATATTAATTGATGTTATTTATTCTTGAATTGAATAAATAATAAGTAACTAGTTGGGTACCAATTATTATCTTTTTTTTTTTATCAACTTTAAAGTTTAGTTGAAAATTTAGGAAAAATTAAATTTGTATGGAATTGATAAGAATTAGAGTTATGTATGTTTCAACTTATGAAGTGATTGATAGTAATTGAATTATGAATTTTTAAACTGAAGGAATCGAGTTACTTTGAAATTTAAGAAATGATAGATTATTAAGTTGTTACTTTGAATTATTAGTTGATCCGCGTAGTTTAATTGTGACTCTTTTTTAATAAATAATTAAATTTATTATTGGTATATATGTTTTATTTTCATTTTGATTAAAAGACAATGAATTGATTTAGATATTTTTTTATCATGTAACAAAATTGAAAATGCATAAGATATTTATTGGTGTTTTATAATGCATTATATTTATATGTGTTGGATAATTTTGTTATATGTTTTTCTAATTTGTGTACATTTTTTCCTTTTAGGTTTAAATTAATAGGTTTTACAAATTTTGGATTACCAAGGTTGAATTAATTGGTTTTATTGAATCAAAAATCGCAAAAAAAAAAAAGAAAATCATTGACAAAATCTTTGATGGAAAGAATATTTTGTCAGGAAATTCCACCAGAATGTTCATACATATTTCTATTGGAAAAATAATTTGCGTCAGAATTGACAATGGTTTCTATTTATTTTAATTTTTTTTATACCGCCATCATTTTAAACATCAACAGGTTTTTTGATGTAAAATGGGGCGGTAAAAGCTAATTTTAGACATGAACATTTCACAAAAAAATCTCGTATGGTAATTATATCTTATCACCATTTTGTCACCCTATAAAATGTTGATTAAATCTTTCTTATATATCGATATATTTCAATTTTCTTGTGATGTTTTAATGTTTTCCAATCAAATGTTTACTTTATCCTTCGACTACCCATAGGTTAAATCATGACTGCAAAAGGATAAGAATGTCTATTCCCTTAAAGGAGTCCCCGTTTATGAAAGAAGTGCCCCCATCAACGTCCATGTAAAAACGAATAATATTGTGTAGAAGTGAGAAGGCGTTTCTTGTAATCAAAGGGAGCATGCACTGCAAAGTGTGGTAATCCAAAAAAGAGGGGTTTATCGAAAAGTTGGCCCCCTTTTCACTTTTGAACGATCACCCCGCAACCCACTATGGAGAGGCTATGCCAAAAGACTATCCAACAAGCCTGCAAAAGGGATCCTCTCACACTCTCTCTCTGTTTTTTTTATCGATCCACCATCGGCCGGTGTAGACAGAACCCTACCATTGTAGTTAATACCAGTCCCTATCACGGGAACGCAAAAGAAAGCATGTTCATGAGCTATTGTTTGTGAAATGAGAGAGGGAGAGTTACATTGTGCATTTGTCGACGCGCTATGACCTAGTTTTAAACTTTGAAACACTATTATGGGATGATTTTTTTTTTACTATATATCACACCCTATCTCAGCGGTCAATTCATTTAAGCTTTATGGTACTAAGTCAATTTCGAATTAAAAACATCTATCTGCTTTCAATGTATGAATTATTAATTTGGTCTGAGTTTTCAGATCAATCTATCTTACTTGTAAAGGGTGTGGAGTTTTCTGCTTTGCGTCCATGTATGTTTATAAATTCCTGATACTAAAATACAACACAACTGTGGGATAGAACAATAAGATAATTGTAGAGGTACCTGTTTCTCTTGATCATTCGTCACTTAATTCATTATTCAACATCACCTTCCAATCATGTAGAGAAATAGCTTTTTGATTAAGATGCGTGCCTGCAGTTAAACAACTTTCACATAATTAAGATTATAATTATTTATTATCATTTCCCCCTTGGAAATTTTAGAAGCTAAGTTCCCACAAGTTACAAGTATCTTTGCTTAGAGGAGGATTTAATTTCCTAAAAGCTGCCCATGGTGGCTCATATGCATGGCTTGAATTTGGGGACATGTACAGGCCTTACGTACCATTTCCTCACTTTTCAAGCTACATGGAATGATTGATAAAAAAAAATGATCAAGTGCATGGAAATGGTTTACAGCGCCAAAAGACATCGACGTATTGGCACAAATGGCAGCTACTCAGCTCCATCATTTCATAGCTCGCGCGGTTTCTGGGATAGCTTCCGCAAAACTTTTGTATGAGCTGGTTTCTTTTGTTAGGATACTATAGTTATTCTGCTTGATTTTAAGTGTTAATAATAATTAACCTGCATGACAAAATTAATAAACCCGATTGCTTGCTAATCAGTGGACAATCTCGCTCAAATTGGAACACAGCAGTACACAAAAGTTAGTCATCCACATTCCACACTGGTGTAGCTTGTTTGGAACTAGGAAAAGGTTTTTCTTTAAATATTTGATATTACAGGAAAGCTTTAACGTACTTGAGAGAAAGTTCCCCCTAACTAATATTTTAATTAATAATAAAAAGTGTTTTTATTTATAAATACAACCTTTTACCTAATAATATATATATATATATATATATATATATATATTCATTTTCTGTCAAGGAATTCCAGTATATATAATGAATATAAGTTTTGTAATCCTAAATTGTTAAAACTTGCTCTGGAAATTTTAATTTACTTTCTGCGTGTTAAAAAATCATAAAAAAACTAAAACGCCATTAAAAGTATGGAATATAAGCTTGGAATTGTAAGAACAATACTAGAGTTTGGATAACTAATATTAAATTTAATATCTAACTTTTTGAAATTTAATTTTTTTTTTAGTTGAGATAGATACAAAATAACTCGAAAACATCCTTTTTCTTTTTTATTAGAAAAGTATAATTCATTGATAACCAAAAAGAGTATAAATATAACATAACTTGAGACAATTTGTATGAAAATAAACACTTGGTATATTGAACAATACATATTGATTTTTAGGATAAATTAATAACCCATTCACTTCATTTCACTTTGGTTTCTCCGAACTGTCCCTTTTCAAACTTTTCATGATATCTCACAAGTCAAGGAATAACCTACCACCACAATTCAAGTTGATATGTTAAAGACGTTCGAGTAAGAGCACGAGCTCCACCTTACACATAAGCCTTTGATCTTCCGCTATGGGATGAAAATAACTCTTATATTATAATAAAGAATTAACCTTGAATTTAAAAGTTTAATTTGTCAAGTGTTAATAAATCCTACTATTTTTCCTTAAAGGAACAAATAGTTGTATTTGTTAAACAACTCGTGAATAGTTGATCTTAGCACTTAATTTATAATATGTTGTTTTTAACTATTTTTTTTAAGTTATTATTTTTTTAAATTTGCTAACTATTTTTTCAGGATAAATATAATATCGGGTTGAAGGGGAGATATAGTGACAATCCTTCGATCGATTCGGATCTCGATCTGGATTTGTGGTTGGAGGCAGAATTGTCAAGTGGACCCAATAGAAATTGGGTGACAGGTCTTTCTGACACTATGACTGAGTTCTTGCGGATGACTTGTATTGTTTCAACCGTTGGATGCTCACAATTGGTTATGAGCATTCAAATGCCGGAGTTCGAGGTGATTTTAGACAAGTAAATTAAAAATTAGACGACCTATCTTGTTGCTGATTATGAATAACTTAGTACTGAGACGGCCTAACTTCGCTGATCAATAATGGACATGAGAACACAGATTGGTGGTACATATACTCCCTCTTATTCGCTCCACGGTCTAGATGAAGACCCGCCCCCCTCCTTCTCCAACACCTCTATTCTAGATTTATTGTATTTAAACTTATAAATGTTTAAATTTATAATAAATATTTGAATTTTTATTAAATTATTTATTTTTAAATTATTTTTTGTTTCTGTTTAATAATTTTTTAAAAAATATTTACTAATGGGGTTACCAACGAACATAGTCCTTCAATATATTTTAAAGAGTTAAAAAAAAATTACTGCAAATATCACTGCCACTATTTACTCACCAACAGAATAATAAATGGTATGTTTGACAGTTACATGTCTATTCACCGATGGAGAAAACAATATCACCAATGGAATGATAGAATTTTTTTTGTTGGTGATATGTTATATTCAATGATAGAAGTACCGACAGAATGAAACGGGTAAAGTTTTTTTTTTTTGTATGCTTTGTCTATTAGTAAATCTATCTGTAAAATTATTATCGATGGACTCACCGCAAACCATAAATTACCGACAAAAGTTTTTCCAACGGATTATTTTTGTCTGTGAGCCTATCAATAAAGTACCGAAGGACTATAAATATAAATACAAATATAAAATTCAGTTGGTAAATCTAAATATTCTTGTAGTGCCAACCACTAATTTTTGTTGCAATTCAGTTGGTTAAAATCATAGTTTTAAAACCCGGTGGGTCAACATAGGATCCTGCTTACCTGGGGTTGTAACTGAGCCGGACATAGTTTTTAAACCCAGCCCGGTGGCAGGCTCGGTCAAAGGCCTGGGTTCCAGGTTTTGATCAGGTCACCGGGTTGGCCGGGTCAATTTCTATTTTCAAAAAAATTCAAAACGGCGTAACCGGATTGTAACCGGGTTTTTGACCGAGTTTTCCTAGGCCGGCCGGGTCACACCGGGTCATGACTTTTTCTATTTTTTCATCAACCCGGCCCGATTCTAATCCCAGACCTGGCCGGGTTTCAAAACTATGGAGCCGGGTTTAAGAAAAAATAAGGGAAGTTAAAAACCCTGATGAACCGGGTAACCCGACAAGACTCGGTCAAAACTCGATTGCAATCCATTAACTATTTATTTTTTTAAAATAAAATAATATCATTTTGATTTATAAAAAAAATTAAAGTTAACCTGTATCTTGAGCCGGATCGATCGTTTAAAAAGTCTGGTAAAAATCTGTAATTTGCCATTTTTAGTTAACCAACCGATTTGAAACTACTTCTCTACCTTGCTATTTTTTCGATTGCTATAAGCTCTCGCTAATTTCCAATTACCAACAGCAGCTGTCTCTTGCAATTTGATTAGTCATTTTATTGGTAGAAAAGGGGACGTCTTTTCAACAACTGTTGCGTAGATGTTGACAAATTCAAATTTACAACATCTCTGCAAGAGTAAGTGTGCGGTTGGTAAGTAATTTAAAAATTATAGATCGACACACCCTCTCCTCTCTCCTCTCTCCTCTCATTTCTGTTTTTACTCCTAAGCATCTCTCTCTCTCTCTCACTTAAATTTTCTACAACCATCATCGAGCACCTATGAAGGCACCCGAGCATTGTAATAATGGTTAGATTATGTAGAAAACTCGTCTGAGTAGTTCAAAACTAGTTTTTTTTTAATCCGCGGCGTAAGGTTTGGGTATTTTTTTTATAACCTAAAAAAATATATAAAAATATCAGGCAGTTAAAAAACTTGATATAAACAAAATATTTTTAAAATATTAAGATAATAATATATTTAATGATATTTTTTTTAAAAAAATACTGAAACAATGCTTATGCACATTCTGTATAAGGAACCTGTTTTATAATTGCTATTATTATATATTTAATACTTCTTTGACCCGTATTAGGAAGTGAATAACTACCCAGCTATCCCGTGTTTTGCTACGAGTCGGAACAAATTTTTTGACACAAAACCAAAAAATAACATGCAAGCATTGTAAGTGTCTGCCATAACATTCAAGAAGAATGAGATTGTGCAACGAAAATCCAATGTTGGCGTTCATTAAAATAAATCAAGAAATATACATATTAAAAAATTAGGTAAATCACTCTGAGCAGTTTATGGTTTGGTTCAAGTACATCGGGGAACAAAATCTAAGCCCCGATAGTTTTCTTAAATATAAGATCATTGACAATACAAATAGAACTTAATCTTCAAGAAGAAATATGTACATAAGTTTTTAAATATACTTGCTATCTTTGTTGCATCAAATTTGTTCGTTGGAAGATGAAATCCTTTAATATACTTGTTAATATGCTATCTGGTCCTTTAAGATCAAGGGGTTGTCGGCGTCTTGGGAGCACATATCTGGTCCTTTAAGATCAAGGGGTTTTTGGAGAAGAAAGAAAGCAGATGAGGTTTCTAGAGAAGGAAGATAGGGACATGTGTGGGTTAGGGTTTTTTTAGAGAATGAAAGGTTTCTTTCATGAGATTGGTATGTTCATGTGAGTTTTTTTTTTTTTGTTCTTCAAGGTATGCGTGCATCAATTAATTATTAACATACAATTATTTTTAAATATTATTTTTTCATAAAAGTGTAATTCTAATCTTTTTTTTTTAGCATCAACAGATTTTTTCATGGTAAAGTTTTTGCTACCATGTTAGCAATAGAAAACCATTATTGATTCTTAATATATTAATTTTTTTAAAATTATTCTTTCTTTTTTAGCAACATATTTCTCATTGCTTAATTCATTTATTAATTTATTGCTAAATCAACATCTGAATTATATATTGCTAAATTCGATGCTAATGACCCATTTTTAGTAGTGAAAAGAGTGAGCTTTCAATATTTAAATTTAATTATATTTAACTTTTTTCAGGGATAGCATTTAGTTGTTTTGAAAACTACAGGGGTGTATTGGAAAATATAAACTATAAGAACAAAAATCAAATATTGATGAATCTTTTACATTAGGCCTTGGGGCCAGACTGAAGTTTACCCTGAATTCCACGATGAAGAGATCGAATACAGCATCGTGAATACTTTTTGTTTCATTTCTGAAAAAATCTCTTTCCTAGTAGAATTTTTGTTTTCGTTTTGCGGGAACGGTGGTACGCGATTGGTAATTGCCTAGCTTATCCAAGCTAATTATTACATGTGGTTACTCTGTGGTCCTGTTGATGCAAGGCAGATATTCACAAACTGTAGTACATCGGGGGTTATAAAATCGAGGAGGGGTGAGCTTGTAAGGTTTTAGGTTTATATGTGTGTGTGTGTGCACGCGCGCACTTGAGGTTTGACAATTATTGGCCATGGCTCAGGTTTCTGAAGCAGAGCAGAAGGGAAGTACGCACATGCATTCAAAGCCCGAAGACAAGCCTTTGCTCCTCTGTGCTCACTTACCTGCACTTGCCCGCCAGACGCCATGCATACTCTCTCTCTCTCTCTCTCTCTCTCTCTCTCTCTCTC
>Ga0325410_1003368_pt1 | contig 18023 bp, 5 predicted proteins | sample PopdelMetagenome_16_FD_206182 | JGI IMG/M metagenome (GOLD analysis project Ga0325410, IMG submission 206182) | Populus deltoides microbial communities from Bellville, Georgia, United States - Xylem-PdIQD-R3 | ecosystem: Host-associated > Plants > Phyllosphere > Stem > Wood/Secondary xylem... | reverse complement strand
AATCTTATATTTACATGTACAATCCCTATATAACCTAATAATTTCTTATCATTTACAATTTAATTTAGTACATTTTGATTAAAAATAATAATACATTGACTTGGTGGGTTAAAGAAATATTTGAAAAATGATTTAGTAACATACAGCTAGTTTAATTATTTGATTTATCATCAGATATATTTGAAAATGATTTAGTAACTAAGAAAGATATAATTATATTATATTATTTTTTAGAAATAAAATATCTTCATATGATGATTACAAATCTTTGTTAGCATGATTTTGATGAGCAAAAAAATCTTGATTTTAAGTTAGTTTTTTTAAAATAATATTAATTATAAACTAAAGTAAAATAATGATATTTATTTATTGTTCCAAATATTGTAAGTCTTAGTAATATATATATATAACATATTTTTTGTTATTTTTTATTTTTTTATCCCTTATTGATTAAAAAAAAATACAAAGATATTTATTATATCTTATATATCATTAATAAACACATTTATATTTATAATATTTTTTTGTTTTTTTTTTGTTCTGAATATTGTTCTTGTTTTTGTTATGTAATAATAACCAAACAATAACTTATAATTGAATAAAAAAAATTGTATGCTATGCTAGTATAATTGTAAATTCAATGCTTACATGTCTCTTTCATTTGGTTGTTATTTTTTTAAAATTAATATACTTAATTAAAAATATTGACAGAATAGCATAATTAGAATTTTTTTTGTAATTTTTTATTTTTTACCCCTCATAAATTAAACAAAATATATTTATTATATCTTGTATATCACTATTAAATACATCTATATTTATGATATTTTTTTTTGTTTTTTTTCTTTTCGTTTCAATTATCATTTTTTTATTATGTAATAGTAACCAAACAATAACTTATAATTGAATAAAAAAAACTTATATTCTATGCTAGTATAATTGTAAATGCAATGCCTACATGTCTCTTTCATTTTGTTTTTGTTAAATTTTTTTTATCAACACTATTAATTAAAAATATTAGTGGAATAATATAATTGAAAATATTTCTTGTGAAATAATATAATCTATACATGTTGCAATTGAAAAATGCAACTTTTATAGCAATACAAAATAGTGGCATACAATAAAAGATTTTAAATGAGCAATAGAGATGAGAGAAAAGAAAGAGTAAAAAAAAAAAAGATTTCAAAGACACATTAAAACTTCAATTATGATATCATTGATACTAACAGAAAAATTTTGACGAAATATATCCAACAATATTAAGAAAGGTCACAAACAATGATTTAAGTGGAGCACACTTGTTGTTAAAGATATGCGAGCCATCATCCATTTTTGAGCGGCAAGTGTGGCCTACTAGGGTTACCTTGGTATCATTAGATCAGTCTTGTCGAGATCTTTCTGATGACATTGTAATTAGAACTTCAATATATTTCTGAGATCTTATTTTTTTTCATTATTTCTTTTCTCTTTCTGTTTTTTTTATTAGATATTTCTATTTTGAATATCGATAAATTATTAAAATTATGTTTTTTTATTGTAATATATATACAAACAGTGCTATTTGATTAATTTTTTTAATTATATTATTTTTCAATATTTTTAAAAATATATGTAAAAGCCTAAAATAGCCTTGTTTTTGGTTTTTTCTCACTAAAAACCAAATCTTTAGTTTCTCTCTCCAAGAATTTTTGCGATCTGTCATTTTATTCGTACAAGTATATATATATATTTTTCCCGCCACAACGCTCAGATTCTGAAATTCACTTTGTTGAGATCTCCAAATCAACATGAAAGCTAAACCTATATATCTCGTGATAAAACACTCGAACCGCGAGATATTGGCAAGTGTAGAGATGCGTGGGACGTAGGAAGTTGACCGAGGGGTCAGTCGAGGACCGCGCCGTCAATTCTGTATAGGGAAATGACCGACAACGAACCCTAATAACAAGGAATGCTTCTGCTCAAACATTATTACACACCGGGGCAGTTAATTTTGGAGTTTTTTTTTTAATCTAGAACTTAAAAAAAATAATACAGTACCAAAAAAATAATCAAGAAAGCACCACTGAAATAATTTACAATGATAAAATAAAAAAGGAGAAAAATAAGGAAAAAAAAAAAGAAAAGCATTCTATGTAAATATATCAAAACTCGAAGAATTATTAAAAAGATCTCGACGAGATAAATCTAACGACATAAAAAAATTATCAACGATGATCGGAGTGGCTCACACGAGCTGTCCAAATATATCGAGGCTCATTTACCTTCAAACGGCTCGTATGACACACTCTGGTCACCGTTGATAACATTCCTTGATGTCATTGGATTCATATCTTTGAAATCTTTTCAACAATATTGGTGATGTCACTATTAGAGTTTTGGTATGCCTCTGAGATCATTAAAATTTTTTTTCTCTCTCTCCCTTTCTTCACAAAAGCAAAAGGAAAAAAAAAGACTCTGGAAACACACCAAAGCTCCGATAATATCGACAAGATGAATCAAATGACATAAAGGAAGGTCACAAATGTGATATCTATTTAAATTCAAGACTAACTAGTCAACTGGTTCGTAAAAAAATCACAAAACTGTCAAAATTGTTAAAACCAGGGTTTGAGGGTAAGGATTTTGAAATCTAAAAATCTGATGGTTAAAGTAGCTATTCCATAACTAATGTAAGGAAAATGACATTTGAAATTTTTTGTAAAAATTTGAGCGTGATCTAACGATTAAATCAAAAGTTATGGTTTTTTTGAGTTACCATTTTGGTTTGGCGTGACTAGACCTCCTTCTAAGCCTAGACATGTCTCATTGGTTCATAAATGCATCTGCTAGATCATCCACATAATCTGTTTAAGGCAGGTCTTCTTCTAGTTATGATAAACTCACGCGACTCCTCAGAATTACTCGTGAAAACTATTATGTGAATAATAGCTTCTTAAGATTTGAATTGGAGTCCTTTTTTGAGTTTACAAGTTGGACAAAGATATATATTTTTACTATGAAACTTATTTGAAAGAAAAATTCATAAAATTATAGTTTTTGTATGAAATAGTTAACCAGTTATACAACTGTATCCAACTAGGTGACAGTTGTCACGGTTAAAAATAGCAACATTTAGTAAATGTCGTATTTAATAAGCACGACAAAATAAAATTATTCTATTTCACTTTTTTTTTCAAATAATATTATTTTATCAACACTTTTAATTTACTATACTAATTTAAAAAAAAAACATTAATTTTACCGTTCAAGAGCGTATAGTTAATCTTCTATCATATAATTCAATCATTCTGATATTTTTTCAATGATCACCACAATTTCAAATAAACTATATTCATTAATACATACTATTTATTCTCCTTATATAGCACAAAAGGTTACATTGTATTACTAATTATCTTTCAAGATTAAAGAAATTATAAAAAAAAATTAAAAAAAATATATAAAAATATTACATTTATCTAACTACAAAATATTAACTAATAAATTACATGCCACCCTATATAAACTAGAAAATTATACATGTTGAACTTATATATTAACTAGAAAGTTATACATGAGTTTAACACTTTACAATATCATTAATTTACTAAGTTTTAGATCCCAATACATTAATCTAAAATGAAGTTGTATTACTACCTCAATTATAACAAAAAAGATCATAATAACAAATCACTTTATACTCTACGAGTTTGGAATGAACCTATAATACATAACATAAATATATAATTAATATAACACAAACTTTGCCTTGGAAAATAATTACTACTATAATTATATTTACTCTTTGATCACTAATTATTCTCAAGTCTTAGAATTAATTAATGCCTCAACTATTATTGTATCAAACAAAACCCTCTTTTTTTTTTTCCATTTTATTCCGACATTATTATTCATGATACCATTAATTATTAGACTTGATAATTTAACCGTGCAGACAATGACATTCATCATTAACATTAGTTATCATTTCATAAATGACAACTAAATTTATATTAATATCAATACTTATGATATCATTAATTATCCTCATCTGACAATTAATTCATGCCGACAACGACATTCATCTTTATCATCAGTCACCATTTTCCCGAGTGACTAATCAATTTACGCCAATATCAATACTCATGATATTATTAATTATCCTCACCTGATAATTAATTCATTTCGACAATGATATTCATTGTTATCACTAGTCACTTTTTTTCCAGGTGAATAATTAATTTATACCGATATCAATACTCATGATATCATTAATTATCCTCACCTGGTAATTAATCCAAGCTGACAACGATATTCATCGCTATCATTGGTCACCTTTTCTCAAGTGAATAATCAAATTATGTAGATATGACCCGTAATATCATTAATTACCCTCACCTGATAATTAATCCATACCGACAACGATATTCATCATTATCATTAGTCACCTTTTTTTTTTCAAGTGACTAATCAATTTATGTTGATTCTCACATTGCTACTATTAATTCTCTACTTTTTTTTTTATAGAATATTTTCTTTTATCATGAAAATCTCATTATGGCCGGTATTAATTTCGCTTATTTCATCAGTCTCGAAAATCTCATTATGGCCGATATTAATTTCACTTATTTCATCAGTCTCCAAGTTCCTTGGACGACTAATCAGATTTCCTCCTTCCATATTCACTTCCTTTACCAAATTTCTACATAACATATTCCCTTGACATTTATTTAAGGTAAAACAATAAATAATAAAAAAAATAGAAAGAATTGTTAAGTAATTTATTTTAGGAATGATGGTACCTACCTGTTGCACGTGAAGGTCCTGCACCACCTGTCCATGGCCTTCTTGCAGTGATGTCCCCTATAATACCATAAGCAATACTATCAATATTTCTATAAACACAATTAAGGATCTTATTTGTCCCCTCTCTTTTATCTAATAAGTCTTCAATAATTCCAAATGGATATCATTCCTATTCATATTTCTTATTATAAATTTAATTATTCTTTTCTCATTAATTATCAATTGTTTAATACTACAAAATAATTCACTATTTAATAGGTTTCATTGGCATTTATCCTATTTTTCCTTCCAATTCCTACAATTAGTCGGCCTTAAAAGCCTTATCCCCCTATTTTTTTTATTCATTAAACATTAAATTTCAACATAATTAGCTTAATTAAACCTATAGAACTCATCAATTATATAAAAAAAAACCCAAATAAAATTCCCTTGTAAAGGGAATGGATTTTCCTTTAAATTTATTTAATTTTTCTATGTACCCAATCTTTATTCATGCTTCTAACAAAAACAAAATCCCTTACAATCATCACAACCACAAAAATCCATTTTCCCATAATACCAAAACATCACTTTAAACCTCAATACGCGAAAATTTTCAAAACTAAACAAAATAAGAGTTGTTCTTACCTTGAAACAACAAAGAATCAAAGGGAAATTTGGAAGTAAAATTAAGCTTTCTTTCATCTTTGCTTTCCTCTCTTTCTAACACAAGATTTTCTCCTCCAAGCCTTTAAACCCACTAAAATCACTCACTTTCCCTTTTTAACCACTCTCAAGCCCTTTTGATTTTCTAAAACTACTACTTTTAAAGAGATTTTTCAAGAAATATGAAGAAAAAAAATTCCAAAACCCCAACTCCCTCTCTCATCCTTGCTACCAGCATTAATGGGAAAAGAAGAAAGGTATTTATACCCCTTATTTTACCTATTTACAAATTGACCCCTAAGGATTTTAATGTTCTTTAATTTCCCCATCATTCTTTTAATAATTTTTAATGTCACACCACAATTTTTTATTGTTTAATTCACTCATTAATATCCATTTAGATTGTAACACCCCGACTTTCTCATGTGTTTTTACTTAATTTCTATGACTGAGTATTTAGAAATTCGAGTAAATTTCCTTTTTTATATACGAGGAAAATCTAAACCTTTCAACAATTTTATAAATGCACAAAATTTATTACAACTTTTGTTAAAATTCACCCACATTAACTTATAAGTTTTCTTTTTATGAAAATATAAATATTCTTTCTGTATAATACTAGGGAGCTTAATGACCTTAAGAAATGGATGTCCTCAAAGGAATTTACCTATGACATACACAAAATTACAAAATAAATCATATTAAACATTTGTGTACTAACATTTAATAGTTATATGATTAAAACCAATTTCATAAATTTCTCTTTAAGAAACATCTTATATAAATTTCCAACATCTTACATTTTTCATTATTCCTCAATGATTTTTCTTCCCATCATTTTATTTATCATACTATAATCCTTGCATCATGATAATTGTTTCATTTATAATCTAGTTTAACATATCATTATACGATTTATTCCTTACAACTTTAAAATTGATTGATCTCATTCAAACATCTTCATACAATATTCCTTTTTACATCGAGGTTATTTCATAACTATTTCTACTTCATGAATATATTCAATTTGTATTAATATTATTACTTCACAACTCATGAAATTTACCCCACAATTTATTTCCTTAACAGATATAAATCACATGATCTTTTGCTTTCTCAATCATCTTTAATATTTATTGTAACTCGTTACATAATCATGTCTAATTCACATTGTTATTTAATTCAAAAAATATTTAATTCATGTCACCTATTTACTTCCTTAGCATTTATTACATACAACACTCTTGTTATATTGAGAATTTTCCTCGATTCATTATTTATTCCAATTATTTCATGTTCACTTATATTATTTATGGTTTGTTACATAACCTTCCATTACTTCTATAGTTGCACGACGTGCTCAAATCATTTTTTTTTTCCGTTAAACTTTATCGGTGGGGCTAACTTAATATCTAATCATTAACCTGTCAACACAATCAAACTCATATTCACCTTACTTCTTTACATGTTATTATTGTTGTAAATTGGTCAACCAAATAACTTATTAATTATTTTATATGCAACCTCAACCATTCAGATACAATTTTACTTAATTATTTTTTTAAATAATTTAACATATACTCTATAAAAATTCCAGTGGAGTTTTCCTTATACTTGGACTCTACCAAGTTATCGACATCTTCATCAATATCTCAATCCAATACTACAATCATGATCTAATCATCCTGGACCTTGCTTTAGGTTAACACATTTCAAGAATGGTAAACAAATCAGTTTAACACCAACGATTTACAATATTTATATCACAAGATAGTAATATAGATATAGGCTCAGGGACTTTAGTGCGAGTGAAATCTGACAAATAAATTATTTTGCTATATTATAACATAATACATCCATGTGAGAATTAAAACTTATTCATGATCATTCAGCTCATTAGATGGATTTTGATAACAATTATAAGCTTATTATTTTCAACCCATGTGTAATTCATGCATATACTTTACGTTATAAGATAGGTTCAATATCATGATAGGTAGACAAATTGAGGCCATTAGCCCTTTATCAGGCACTAGCCCCATTACTGAGTAATCTAGTCCCACCGTCCATTACCAGACACTAACTTCATTACCGGGTAACTAGTTCTGTAACGCCCCGTGTAACAACCTGAACTAATTTACATAACATTCAATGTGTACATATTTTATTTAGATATATACACATTTTTGGATACAAAATTACATTTCAAAGCACAATATTCATTTCTTCCATTTATATAATTTGATTTAAAAAACAAAACACATATACATGATCTACTACTTGACACAATGTTACGAGGTACTTAAAAATTTATTTAATATCAAATTCAATCAATTTTATACACAATGATTATTTACTATTATATCTTCTATATATTTATCACATCAATTACTAAACCGTTCATTTTTTATTTTACCCTTAACCTTACAAATCAATACAATTAGCATAAGTTAAGGACATATCAATGTCCTTTATAGCCTAAACCAGACATTTATCTTATTACCAAATTAGTTTCTCTCATTGCTTATTTATTAGGGCATTAGTCTCATTAACTAAGGTAACTAGTTTCTCCAATAGCCTATTAACCAAGGCACATCAGGGTAATTAGTTTCTTTAATAATTTAACATTTTCCAAATAAAATCAATATACATTTAAAGAAAATTATGATTATAATTTAAATAATATTTTAGTTTTAAGGTATCAAGAACCTACACGATACTTTGGTCCCACAAACTCCCTTTATGAATGCCCCCCTAACATTTATGGGAGGTATCATGATTAGTTTACCAAAAACTTATTTCATGAAGTTTATACCATGCATCAATATTAACCATATACTTTTCATAATTTCACACAACAAATTCAAATTGTAACATCCCTAATTTTTGGGACACCGTACACACTTGACACACACACCGCGCACGCGCGTGTATTCTCCATTAAGAAATTTCTATCGAAATTTTGAAAGAATTTTCCCTATATTTTGAACATCCCAAGTTATTGACAATAACTTGTATAATACTATATGGGCTTTCAAACTTTGATGCAACCATCCTGGATTAATCAAGCATCATAACATCATTACATGAAGCATGATTTCTCAACAGTATGAAAGGCAATTACACCATATTATAATTACACCAAACATAATTTCTCAACAATATAATATGACAAATTAGAGAATTAAAAGAGTTAAGTAACTATATATCAATCCAAATTATTCAAGTGATAGTGAATAGTCATCTATATTTTTATAAAGACTAAATTCAAATGTTAGGGTTTACATATTTTATCTAAAATTCATTACAAACCCAAAAGAGCAAAATACACCTAGTCTATAAGGACATAGGTACATAAAATAGGTTTACTTCGGTCGGGAAGATGAAGGCCTTGAAAAAATATATAGCAAACAATAATAAACTACTTATATTTTATTTTCATCAATCCAATATTCATTATATCAAACTAGTAAAAGACTACAACTAATATGTTTCAGCATATCTTTCTCATAGTCTTCTTTTTTTTCTCCCTCGTAAAGCCATATCAATATCATCCTTTTATCTCCAGACTATAACTATTGATACAAGATGCCCTGATATCATTGGTCAACCTTAACCTAGGTCGACCATTCAATGTCGATATCGATTATAATACCAATATCATTAGTCATCACCAACTAGATGATTAATCAGGAGTATTACTAATAAAATATAGTGAATGTCTATGCTAATGTAATCACATTAACATTATTAGCCTTCATTATCTGGGATGGCTAATCAAGTAATAGTTCATACCGACATCAATACAACCTCATTGGTATTATTAGCTTCCAATACCTAAAGGGACTAATCAAGTCATCTTTAACATTTATCTTTTCACAGTATTGTCGGTATCAAGCAACCTCATTTATATCATTAACCTTTTAATTTTGGAACAAATAAGTAAATTTAATTAAATACAGATGTCAATATAGTTACATTGACATCATTAAACCGTATTATGCGAGATGGATAATCTTATCCACCTTTCTTCCTTTTTTTTTTCGTCTCATTACCCTTTCACACTTTATATGCAAATTACACATATAATGAGTTTTCAATTTAGAAATACAAGTTATTCCTAAGTAAAACTAATAAGGTGTGTACACCTAACTATCGATCATGACGTGTCTGCTTCTATTCCATGTTAGGGTCAAGCTGCAGTGATATCCCTTGGCAACACAGGACCAATATATTACCAATCTTCTTAATAACTTGGGAACCTTAACTAACTTCTCATATTATCAATACTTAACTTAGTACAACATCCTTATTCTAATTACACAAACACATTCCTTAGGTTACCCATGATTCTCCATTATCTAATTAAAGTCCTTTATTTCTTGTTTCTTTCACTTTTTTTTTTACATAGGAGATATAAATTTCATCCCCAAACCACATCCAAATATTTCTCTATCTCCTCCTCTTCTCGAGTAATTTTGGTTGAATCGGCCAATGTCATGGTTCATGGCATGCATGTATTTTTTTTCCTTCCATAAAAATTGATTAAATTTATCATGGTCAAGTTCGTCTACTCTATTATAATCCAATCTTATACAAAGTTAGGACTAATTTCATCATTCTTTGTCAATGAAACTTCCCTTCCTTGGCCAAAACCCCTCTCCAATAAGGGTTATGAGATTTTTTTAAATCTTTGAGAAAAATTATCTTTATTTACACTTAAACATTTTCATTTATACATGTTAATAAGATATCTTAGTCAATTAACTTAAAAAAATCCATCCCTCTTATTATTTGAAGTGGCTGAAACTCGTGTATAAAGGGAGGATGCAAAATTTCTTCTAATTTCCTACAATCATGTTAATAATCACCGATAAACACTAAGAACATCATCACTTAAATCATTCAAGATGCAAAAACCCTAATTTTCATAATGCACACTACACTAATCCAAATTCAATCCATGAAAAAACTATAATCCATCATGATAAACATAATTCTTGCTTTTAAGTTATAAGAAATTTAAAGAAAATTCAAGTTTTCTTTACCTCTTCCTTTTAGTCTCCAAGAACTTCCTAAGCACTAAAACCCTTTTAACTTCATTTAAATTTGGTGTTTGATAACTCAAAACTTCCTCCTAACACTTTAATCTATCCATTTCCATGTGTTTTTGATGAAATTATTCAAGTAAAGATGAAAAAATCCCTCTCCTTTCTCTTTTTATTTGGCAAGCCACCTTAGCTTTACAAGAAAGCCAATAGACTTTTTATACCACCTTATTATCCTACCAAATTACTCTAATGCCCTTTTTATTTAATTTGGATGTTTTTCATTCAATCGGGTATCCCGTTTTAGTTAACCAGTAGAATTAATTATACTAAGAATTATTTTATTTTATTTTATTTTATTTTATTTTAAAACCAGGGGCTTACATTCTCCCTTTTTAATAGTAAATTTCATTCTTGAAATTTAAATTTATACCTGACTCCCTTGCCCAAATTTGTTCTTGCATTTAGAGACTTTTTCATAACACTTTTATTATGGGTACCTTTTTGTTTCTCAATTCTTTCTCACAATGGTCAAGGATTTGCATTAGTTTAACCTTGAGTGTCAAGTCTTCCCTGACCTCTATTGGGACCAGTGGCAACACTCTAATAGGATCCACCTTAGTTTTAAGAGCAAAGACACATGAAAAACATCATGTATTTTGGAAAGATGTGGCGGTAACGCCAATCTATAGGTGACAAACCCTATTATTTTGGTGTTTTTGAAAGGCTCAATATACCTTGGTGCCAGTTTCCTTTTTATTCTGAATTGAATAGTATTCTTTAAAGGTGCTACCTTTAAAAGCACTTTATTCCCCATTTGAAACTTCAAAGAACTCTTTTGATTATTAACGTAACGTTTTTGTCTATTTTAGAGTGCCTTCATTTTTTATTTTTTATTTTTCACGCGTTTCATGGTGACTTGTACCCATTCAGACCCAATGAGGCTCATGTCACCAACTTCATCCCATCAAACCAGAGTCTAACATTTTTTCCATATAAAGCTTTATAAGAAGCCATTCCCATGGTAGTCTGATAATTGTTATTATAAGTAAACTCTACCAAGGGCAAAAGGTCTTCCCAGTTACCCCCAAACTCTTGCACACATTTTTTACAGAGGTTTTCCAAGTTTTGGATGTTCCTCTCAGACTAACGATTTGTCTGAGGGTGGAAAATAGTGCTGAGGTTCCACTTGTTTCCCAAAGCACGTTGTATATTTGGCCACAACTTCGATATAAACCTTGAATCTCAATCCAACACTATTGATATTGGCACTCCATGCCACCTTATCACTTTGTTTACATATAATTTTGCTAGTTTATCCATGAAATCCATCATATTTATCAGTAGGAACAAAGTATATTTTTTAAACGGTCCACAACCACATATAGAACATAATTGCCCTTCCTTCCCTTTGGTGATCCAGACACAAAGTCCATGTTGATATCTTCCTATTTCCATTCTGGAATAAATAACGGCTACAACTTCGTAGCAAGTTTCTAGTCTTCCACTTTTAGTTGCTGATAACTTTCATATTTTGCCACAAACTCTGCTATTTCTCTTTTCATATTAGGCCACTAATAGAATTTCTTCAAGTCTTTATACATCTTGATACTCCTGGGATACCCTACAAAATGGGATTCCTAAGCCTCCCTTAGTACTTCTTCTTTAAGGTTCTTATCACCAGACAAATATATAAGTCTACTACCCGTCATTTAAGATTTAAAAAGTTGTTTCGCCCCTTGATTTACCTTTTCCCTAACCTTCCTTACTTTCTCATCTAACAATTAAGCTTTCAATACATTATCCTGTAGTATAAAACAAACTTTAATTTGTGTTAACAAAGACCCTTCAAACCTTAAACTCAATCACACACTCATATATTTCATCTGAATTAGCTCTCTTCACTCCATATTACTAACTATAGCTTTTTCTTTTTGACTCAAAGCATCTGTAACTACATTAGTTTTCCCTAGGTGCTAATTAATAACACAATCATAGTCTTTTATTAGTTCCACCCAACATATTTGTGACATATTCAATTCTTTTTTCAACATCAAATACTTCAAACTTTTATGATCAGTGAAAATCTAAATCCAAGATCCATACATTGTTTCCATACCCGGAGTGCAAATACAACTGCTACAAGTTCTAGATTGTGTTCCAGATAATTCACTTCATGCGACTTTAATTTCCTTGATGCATAAACAATCACTCTTCCATGCTACATTAACACACACCCAAACCCTTCTGGGAGGCATTACTATAAATTATAAACCCTTCAGTCCCTAAGGGAAGGGTTAATATTGGAGCAAAAGTAAGCTTTTTCTTTAATTGCCAGAAGCTTTCCTCACATTCTCTTGACCACTCAAATTTTACTTCCTTACGAGTCAAACAAGTCAAAGGGCATTATTGTAAAGAAGCCCTCTATAAATCTCCAATAATATCTTACTAGACGTAAAAAGCTACGAATCTTAGTTACATTAGCGGGTCTTTCCCATCTCAATATAACTTTCACTTTCATTGGATCCATAAATATCCCTTCGAATGATATAACATGCCCCAAAAGATTAATTCCTTTAACTAAAACTTGTATTTATCCAATTTAGCATACAATCGATTCTCCCTTTAAATCTGCAATACATTCCTAAAATGGCGTCTATGCTCCATATAGGAACTTGAGTATACCAATATATCACCAATAAATACAATCATATACTAGTTTAAAAATGACTGAAACATTTGGTTCATCAGATCCATAAATATTGTTGGGGCATTAGTTAGCCTAAAAGGCATTATCAAAAACTCGTAATGCCCATAACGAGTTCAAAAGGATGTTTTGTACATCTTGTTCCTTGATCCGCAAGTGATGGTATCCTGATCTCAAATCTATCTCTGAGAATACCTTGGTCCCTTTTAATGGATCAAATAAATAATCTTTCTTGTTTACAAACAGTACTGGAGCTTTCTACGGTGAATTACTAGGCCGAATAAACCTTTTATCTAGCAACTCTTGGAGTTAAACCTTCAACTTGACCAACTCTGTAGGCACCATCCTATAGGGAGAACGTGCTATATGAGTGGTTCCTTGTAGTTTTTTAATCGAAACTTCAATCTCTCAAACTAGAAACAATCCTGGTAATTCCTCTGGGAACACATTCAGATATTCTCTTACAACAAGGATATTACTCAACTCTATTCTACCCTCTTTCATTTCTTTCTTATGAGCTAAATAAATAGATAACCATTTTTTTTTATCATCTTCTCAGCTGTCATTACTGGAATCATGTAACTGGGTATCACCTTTTTTTTTCCATTAAATACTAATTTCTCACCACCATTCCCTTGTATAGTCACCATTTTGGTGAAACAATCCATTTGTGCTCTATTTCTGCAAGTAAAGATGAAAAAAATCCCTCTCTCCTTTTCTTTTCTTTGGCCGACCACCTTGGCTTTCCAAAGAAGCCAATGACCTTTTTATACCACCTCATTATCCCCCCAAATTACCACAATGCCTTTTTATTTATTTAATTTGAGTGTTTTTTATTTAAACGGGTATCCTGTTTTTGTTAACCTTTAGAATTAATTGTACTAAGAATTATTTTATTTTATTTCATTTTTATTTAAAACTAGGGGTTTACTTAAATTCTCACAAAGTCATTAACTTAACGTGTAATTGCTCAAACTTATCCGTTTAATTTAACTCAATCCTATTTATAATTTTCCTCACACCTTAACATTTTTTTAAAAATACCAAAACAGTTCAATCAATTATAGTTGATTTTTTAAGTCCTTCTAAATTCTTTAAACAAGAAATTTCATTAATTTTAACAAGACTTACGATCTTACCATATTTTTTTTTCAAATCATTATTCGAATATATTAGGTCTCAATATCATCATTTATACACGTTCATGTTTTTAGCGCAATAACTTTAACATATACATGTATTCTTTTGGCTATAACTATCTTTACATATACCTACTCATGACTTTTATGATTGGCATTTCATACATTTATGGCTGCTATAGTAGCCCATATTATAAATACTCTTTATGATATCAATGTAGCTCCTAATATCACACATTTATGGTTGTCACAATAGCCCATGTTCATATTTTTTGGGTCATTATAATAGCCGCTACACATGCAGGTTAATGGATATCACAACAACCTATGTTTGAGTAATTACGAGCCATCAAAACAACCCTACACACTCAATTTTTTGTGGTTGTCACAACCTTTGTTCATATATTTTTGGGCTATCATAACAACCCTCCTCCACACATGTAAATTTGTGGCTGTCACAACAACCTTTGATCGCATATTTTTGGGCCATCAAAACATCCCTACACACTAAAATTTATGGATGTCAGAGTTCCATTTCTCCTCTACAAATTCAAGTTTCTAAATCTCACACATACACTTTTCTTTACACCACAAAAAAATTACCAACATGCATTTTACATATATAATTTTTTCTTTAAATACCACTACTAAAACCTTCATATTATCCTACCATTTATCATCTTAAGATACACATGCTTTAAATCCATACCTTTCCTAAAATCCTTACATTTAGATAACACATAAAGAATAAGAAAATTCACCCAGTTTACTTAAACCTTCATTTCACATTAATTACTTAAACTTACTCATCAAACTAACACAAATTCGTAAGAAATTCAAACAAAATTTTCATCTTTACCCAATACCTCCCATAGCCTACCCTAAGTGTAGGTTTTACCAAATATTTTTCTTTCAATAACTTTCATAATTTTTACTATACTTAGTACTTAATTCATGTCAAGTTAATAATTTTACAATAAACACACTTTTCCCCCAATTGTTTTCAAGAACCTTAATTTGAAAAACTTAGGGATTTGATTTTGAATTGCTTAGATTCAATTCAACAATGAAATAAGCAATGAAGAACACTTTACCATTCAAATTTTTATCCAATTTCTTGATTCCTTGCAAGCTTTTCTTCCAATCCATCTTCCTTCTTTACAATCGTTCTTTATTTGTCTTTAACAATGGACTCTCTTTCTTGTTTTTCCGAGAACCATCAACCAATTCTCTAAAAGAAAGATAATAAGTGTGTTCCCCTAATGAAACCCATCTTTCTACACTCTCCAACCCATAAATTTAAGAAGAAATCTCTAACTTTGAAGAAAAGAATGAGAAGAAGGTTTCCCCTCTCTCTTAAAAGCTGTTGGCTTCATCTGAAAAAAGAGGAGAGATTTTTGGTTTTTTTATTTATAAAAATACCATTACTTAATACATGTGTTATTTTTTGTATTTTTCGACCACCGACACTCTTGCAAGGCCTTTTAAAATTCCAATTTTCATGAAATCATGACCCAATATAGAACAAAATATTAGGAGATTTCTTGTAAAATATTAGCTGATCCAACAATCAGATTGAGAGTTATGTCTGATAATGTAAGGCTGGCCAACAAGTAATTTTACACCAAAAATCTGAATTTTTTATATTGCTTTATCTACTTTAATTGTCCAGATTTTTATCTAGTTCATTAGGAACTTCCATTCCTATTTATGATATAAAATTTTCTCAAATTTTGTTCCCTTATAGGTTAAAAACTGTGCGATTGCACGCAGGCTTACACCGACAATCAAAATTATTCGCGTGCAATCACACAGTTTTTAACCCGAAAGGAAACAAAATTTGAGAAAAAAATAGTATTAATTCATTTGAAAATCCTAAAATAATTTTCTAAATATTTTCACCCTGAATTTATAAAAATTCTCCATACTTATCACTAATTTATTATTTTTTAGGCTATGAGATTACCATACTTATCACTAATTTATCAATTTTTAGGCTATGGGTTTACATTGTACCCTTTATGAATTTTAGGTCATATTTCTCAGATTCAGATGTATTTTTAATATCGAGTTTAAATAAACTACATCAAATTTTATTAAATTATATTTCAAAACATCGCTTTCCTTTTTATCTCATCCATTTGGTTTTTATATGCATTTCTTTGTATTTTATTTTCTCACCATTTTCTAACTTTAAATTTTAAGTTAACACATGTATAATTTATTTTAAATTCATAAAATTCAAAGTCACCTTTTTTATTCCAAAATTGGATTTACCCATTTAACTTTTCATTATTAGTTTTATAGATTCTTATCCAGGGATATATATATATATATATATATATATATATATATATGATGTTGATCGGAGTTTTACTCAACTTTAAAACATACCAACCCGATTCCTTGTCTTGCGCAGGTTTAAAATTAAATCATGTGGGAGTTGTTTTGATGTGTATCAATTGACTTAGTAGATCCAAAGCTAACCCGAATAACCGGTAAAAAACATGGTTTGGATTTAAAAAATATTCAAGATGATAATTTCTTTTAATACTAGGACACCAGCATATTTGATCAACCCAAATTATGTGGCAAACTAAAATAAATTATGAAAATAAATTTAAAATCAAGAAAATATTAACAAATAAAATTAAGAAAAAAAAAGAAAATGGAAGAAGAAAAAGAGGGAAATGGAAGGGAAAGGTAATGAAAGGAAAAATAGAGGGTAAAAAAGGTATTTGCATCACTATTTATATGAATAGCATAATGAATGAGGTGGCATACTAATTTTTTGTTGAAAGAAAAATTATGGAAAAAAAAAAACAAAATAAAAAAAAAAAGAAAAGACAAAGAAATCAAAGATCGGGTTCTATTTATTTGAGATAAATCTTGTATTTAATTTAGTATTTTTACTATAATATCTTATTTAATTTTTTTAAATTAAGCTATGGAAAATAAAAACAAGTTTACAGATTACAAAATAAAATGCTTCACACTGATTTTATAAATATAAATGGTAAAATATTAAAATATTATTCAAATATTTTAATATAATTAATATTTTGTCAAGTAATTAGAAAGAAAAAAAAACAAGGGTGAATGAGTCATGTTTAGAAGTGATATAATAAGATATTATGGTGGCAAAAAATAATAAATTTAGATTGTGTTTGAGATTATGATGTAAAAAATATTTTTTAAAATGTTTTGTCACTTTAAAATAATATATATATCAACAAATAAAAAACATTAAATAATGGTAATTTAAATATTTTTAAAAAAATTACAGGACACCTCATTTCAAAACGGTGATTTGCCAGCAGCAGAGGCGACAAGAGTGAGATTTGGGAGTCCCAAAGAGATCTGATGGTGGGACCTAAACGCCCCTTTTCATGCTTGGACTTTTCCTACGTTTCCAAATGCTTCAGACATTTCCACTGCGCAATCAAATCTTGAAGATTGCTTGAATTATCTTCCCAATGAAGATTGATTGGGTTTTTTCTTTTTCTTTTTCTTTTTCTTCCTCGTATTCATTCATTTCACTGAAATATCTTACAGCAGTTATTTTTTCATTGAATGACATTATTAGGGCAATAATCAACTCATTCGATAATCAAGAAATCGAGGTAGCATATAGCTTGAAGTTATGGCAACAAGCATCCGCAAGCAACTACAACGATTATCATCACAATCACT
>Ga0325410_1003366_pt1 | contig 18029 bp, 24 predicted proteins | sample PopdelMetagenome_16_FD_206182 | JGI IMG/M metagenome (GOLD analysis project Ga0325410, IMG submission 206182) | Populus deltoides microbial communities from Bellville, Georgia, United States - Xylem-PdIQD-R3 | ecosystem: Host-associated > Plants > Phyllosphere > Stem > Wood/Secondary xylem... | reverse complement strand
CATATTCTTCGATAAACGCTTTTGGATATAGAAAATGCGAACTCTGTACTCTCTACCTAAATCCATGTAAGATTCCTCCCCATAGCATTTCCAGCCTTCGGGTCATCTCAAAAGACAAAAAGACTATTTTTTTTATAATAATTCTTGAAAAATTAAATATCTATTAATTAATTAGTTCTTCCAATGATATTTAACTATTATTAAAGTGACTCATTTACTGAATTCTATAAAACACCAACCATGGAGTAATTGATATGGTTTTCCAAGTCCTTGACTCTTTATAAAACGGGCTTTATCCATGAATTCCACATAATTATTAATATCATTCGAAAGCCCTTTTGAGAAATCCAAAGGACTCGATGGTTAACTATATTTATTCTTTGTTTTTCTTTTACTTCAAAGAATTTGAATCTTGAATCAATAATTAGGAGATTTTATTTTTTAAATATATTAGATAAATATGAAGGTATATCTTTAAAATAGCTCAAAAATAAAATTTAGTTTTAATTTACGTTCAAATTAATTTGAATACATCCTTAATTATCCAAAAAAGATATTGTATGAGAATTTGACACATCAAGGATGATCATACGTCTCCAACAGAAAGGAAAATCTTACCAAATTCTATCCAATATATTTCTGAATAAAAAAATAATCATTTTAAAAAATTAAATCCCTTTGATGGAGTTTGTCATTTTTCATTGATTCCAACTTCAGAATAAGACAATTGATCAAGTGTTCATTAATTGCCTGCTTGCCTGCCATGACCATTAGGTTATTGCCTAGTGGGAATAGATTTAGCTAAAGGTGCCTGTTTACTAATTATTGATGACGACTGTTTTTGTTTCTTTCTTCACTAAATCCATGCATACACAAGATCCCCCTTTTCTCTTATAAAAACACCTATACAACCCTTTTTTGGCACACCACAGCAGCACCCAGAATTCTTAGCAAATGAAGGCCAACACCATCCTGACATGGCTAGCTGTCTCCCTCGCCATTTTGATCGCTCTTAGCCAGTCCAGAGCAGAAGAAACACAACCCCTTTCAAACAATCTGAAAATCGATCTTTTTCTTGACAAAATTGGTAAGTGGAGTGATCATCAGATACAGTCTCAAGAAACAGGATTGAAACTAGCACCGGCCTCTATGGTGATAGCAGGAGTTTTCTGTTTCATAGCTGCCTCTATATCTAGTGCAGGTGGCATTGGTGGAGGGGGGTTGTATATTCCAATACTAACTATAGTGGCAAGTCTAGACCTGAAAACAGCCTCAAGTTTCTCAGCTTTTATGGTCACAGGAGGGTCTGTTGCTAATGTCATGTGTAACATGTTTACAAGAAGTGCGAAGTTTGGTGGTCAGACCTTGGTAGACTATGATATTGCAATTCTGTCTGAACCGTGCATGTTGTTAGGAGTTAGTGTTGGGGTTATTTGTAACCTTGTTTTCCCAGAGTGGCTTGTCACAATTTTGTTCGCTGTTTTTCTTGCTTGTTCTACCTTTAAGACTTGTCAGAATGGTGTTTTTCATTGGAAGTTGGAATCGGAAGAAGTGAATAGAAATGAAAGTGGGAATTTGGAAAATGGGTTGGTTGAAAATGAGACTAGCACTAAGGAAAGTGAAGAGGTGATAAGCAGTGTCAAGGAGCCTCTTTTGGGTGTAGAATTAACTAGTTCCGTATTGAGGTTTCCATGGATGAAGTTGGGGATATTATTCATCATCTGGTTCTCGTTCTCCATCCTCTATCTTCTTCGAGGCAATCGGTATGGAGAGGTATGACTCATTTCTGTTTCTAATTCTCCCTGTGAGTTTCTTCTTCTTTGCAAGATTTTACATAAGATTGGTATTTCCTTACATGATTTTACATCAGATTGATGATTGAAATTGTTCCGATAGCTCTGTGGTCCTTTTTCTGCAACTTTAGTGATTCTCTCTGGATGCAGACTTCATATGGTTTAAAATAATTTTTAATTGAAATCGAGAATTTGTTATAAAATTGAGTCAAGATTCTAATTTAATCAAAAGTTGAAAATTTTAACTTTTAGATTCTACTTATATTACATATCTTTTTACTAAAAACTACTGAATTATAACTCAAAAGTAAAAAATGACTTCTCATTAGCTATGCCCAGCAGACTCTTCATCAAGGACATATTTAGTCTAGAGATTATTCATGAAAAACACCATTCTTCTAATTTTGTTCCTAGAGGAACTTTGTAAGAGTTATTTGTGGAAGTTCATGCTGAACTATGGATGAGTCCAGGCTATATCATGTTCCAGTTGGTTCTCTCTGGTGGGAATATAAGGAAAGCCATGTTCAAAGTTACTTCATTTTGGACTTCAACAATGGTGGAATCTGGAACAGGATATGCATGCAGAAAGCAAGCAATTCTGCCATAATGATATTAATTTATCATTTGGCTTTCCCTTCTGTTGGATCATCAATGGTAAAAGACAGCATCATCAATGTATTTGATGCAATAGATTTCATCTGAACTTCGAAAACAGCAGGTTCAGCTTGCAAGTCGCTAGCTAATGATTAGGCAGATTGAGAGAATTTTCTTGAAAACAGCAGGCACAGCTTGCAAGTCACTTACTAATGATTAGGCAGATTAGGAAGATTTTCTTGAAAAAAGCAGGCGCTTCTTGCAACTCACTGACTAATGATTAGGCAGATTAAGATAATTTTTTTGAAAACAGCAGGCACAGCCTGCTAGTCACGAACTAATGATTAGGCAGAGAAAGAAGATTTTCTTGATTTGAATGAAGATTAAACAGTAGATTTTACCTTGTCAAATGCGATCAGTATCTCAAACTATACAGGCATTATCCTTTGGAGTATTGTTCATATGTGACAGTTTGGAGTACATGCAGGGTATTATACCGATGGAGCCCTGTGGATTTGGATATTGGGTTGTCTCATCACTTCAAATTCCTCTTGCAATAATTTTCACAGCATTGATACTGTACAGGAAAGAGAGCTGCCAACATCAAACTATAAACCAGCAGGTGCTCAACATACCACAGTAGAAATATTTAGCCACTTGCAGTCGATAGTTTTGATGTCACTTCTGTTCTGATAAGAATTAGAGCAAAATTATCTAAAAATCAGAGTTATCTGTGAAGGGCATGGAAGACCTAACAGGAGGTGGAACATCAAATAAGCTGACTTTCCCAGTCATAGCATTATTAGCAGGGATGTTGGGAGGAGTTTTTGGGATTGGAGGTGGAATGCTTATCAGCCCACTTCTGCTTCATGTTGGAATAGCACCTGAGGTAAATTACAACTCATGTTACGTTGAATCAGTTACCTACTAAATGCAGATTGATTTCCAGCTATAACTATTTCAAACCATCACTTTTCTGTGCAGATAACTGCAGCAACTTGCTCGTTCATGGTTTTCTTTTCATCTTCAATGTCGGCATTACAGTATCTATTGTTGGGCATGGAACATGTTGATACCGCCATCATCCTTTCCGTCATTTGTTTTGTTGCGTCACTTCTTGGGTTGCTGGTGGTACAGAGGGCCATAGTAAAATATGGCAGGGCTTCCATGATTGTATTCTCAGTTAGTACAGTAATGGCTTTGAGTACTGTTCTGATGACCAGCTTTGGAGCTCTTAATGTTTGGAGGGATTATAATTCTGGGAGAAACATGGGGTTCAAACTGCCCTGTTGAAGAAAGTTTTGTGTTAGTAATTAGCTCCCAGATTAGGTTAGGTTCAGTTTTGAGTGCCAAGCTTGAAATAAAGAGAACTACATATAGCAAAAGCAATTTGTATAGTAATTCTTGAAAGCCTTGGATGGCAGAGTTTCCTTTTGTCTGCCAAACACTATCCAACTGTGATACACTCTCGTGAAAACGAAAAAAAAATGCAATTCCTTCTAATGTTCAGATAAATCATTAACAGCAGCCAGGATAGATAAGATCCTTTGAAATAAAATTATGACTGCTTTTTTAGCAGATATTTTCCAATTTTAACACATCAGTGCACACAAACATCTTTCTCAAACGAGAAATGCGCAACATATTTGAAAGATAAAAACTGGTAAGCAAAATTACCAAATTTGATTAATGAAAATTACAAGATATTCCAGCGATCACTAGGAATTCCAAGTTTTCCATCTGTGATTGCACTCATACATTCTTATACTAACCAATCTATCAGAGCAGCTATAGATGATTGAAAGACAAACATTATCTGTGACCATTAACAAGAATCATAGTTAGTAAAGGCAACAAAAGCTTTCATGCTCTGCGAGGACGTAGACATAAAATCCCTGCCTGAATAACTTAAGCAACTGGAGGGCGTAGAACATGATCCTGAGAGGTATCAACAACAGCAGGGGGCATGAACTGCCACATAGAAATTCCAGGATAACCAACAAAGGGCATCAGCTTGCTGCCAACAACTTGGCCCGGGGCAGAAAATGGAGCTGGAATGGCAGAGGGATGAGGCAGGAAGTTTGGTGGAGTACTCAAGGCTTTCACTTGCCGCTCTAGGTTCTCCTTTTCTGTCTTTAGCCTCTGTTTCTCATCACGAAGCTCATTCTTCTCCGCCTGCATATACAAAGTTTAATGAACATAAATGACAACCACACTTGCCTGGTTCCCTTGCATACTATTAATAATGACAGGTTATATATAGCTTATAAACATGTATTTCGAACCTTTTTTAGGTGTTATGTATTAAATATAATGCAAAATTACTGAATACCAAATCCATGGCACACCTTTAATTCATTGATCTTCTCCTGTAGACTCACATTAGACTCTTTCAGCTTCTGAGATTCATCTCGTAACTGAGTCACCATTCGAGCAGCATCAACCAATATAGCAGATTTGTCCACTTTAGGAGGCCTTCCAGGATCTAGAAGAGCACCCAATTCCATGAACCTGGAGTCCATGTCAAACTAAACATCAGAATAACAGAGAGAGAGAAGAATATAAGCATTAGAAGGGCACTACAGCATGCCTGTCGTTCAGCCTATCCCGTCGCAGTTTCTCTCTACATGCTTTGGAGCCAGTTGCATTACTTGATCCAGGCCTCACTCTGTCATGCAAAAAAATAAAAAACCAGATTAGTTCACAACAAAAGCAGATGTGGAGAAAAATCCAGGAATAATTAACAAGTTACGACTAATCTGTGTACACTGTACCGTTTCCGAGACCCACTTTCCTTATGGCCATCTGAATTCTCATATGAATTATTGAATTCCATACTGAAAACAAAAGGGGTAGAGAGAGACGATGATTAGCATGCCTATCAAAAAGATGAAGTTTATTCATTTACATCAAAATCAGCATGCCAGAAATCAAAACTTTTCATAGATGTAGTGTTGCTAAACATCCTGGACCAGCATCGAAAAAGATATACTAAAAAGCAAGTAATTGGCAATTAAATTCATATTTAAAACCTCAAACCACGCAATTATGAGTCCCAGTGAAAAAGTACATTGAACCATTCAACCATATTAGCTACACATTTCTGAAAAGAAGTAAATCCAAATCCCAGTAATAAAAAACCATTGATAGCAATACCAATAACCAGAATAAATATGCCAATGCATGAATCAAAAAAAAAAAAAAACAGCCCTTTTCTTATATTTAAAAAACAATAACTAATTAACAATATTCCAACCATTTTAGAGAATTTGATGATGCTATCATTACAACCTCGGAAAGGTGGTAACCTGTCACAGCAGAAGAACAATCATATTGCTACAAAACTCAAAAATATATCAATAAATCCAATAAGTCCTATTCTTTATACAAACTTTAGATTAGTTAATAGTAAACAGAACTTGTAAAACCCATTTGGCTATTGACACCTCTAATCGTCCTGTCCAATAAGCAACACAATTTAGTGTTTCCAGACAGCACAGTATACAAATTTCACATATCAAACCCACATTTCTAAACAAAACAACAAGAAGGCTGTCAACATGCTGTTACCAAGGAAAAAAGAATTGAACTTTACCAATCAAAAAGAGCTAGTAAAACAAAAGGAAACATAAAAAGGCACCTTAAGAAGGCAGAATCAGTGAAATTATGAGAAGACCAAAGAGACCCATTCGGGGTTTCATCAAGAGATTCAAGACCAAGAAGGTCACCACCAGGGACCGAAATGTCTTCAATCAACCCACAATCAAAAACCCAGTTATCATTTTCATTAGGTAACACCATCTCCGCCGGAATTCAAGGTTCCCGGCGTGTGTTCCGGTGAGCCACCGTGGTGGAAAGAAAAGAAAATGCTGAAAAGGACACGAGTGAATTTGGTTAGGTTTGTTGAGATATGAAAAGGAAAAGAAGGAAGGAAAAAGAATATATTTGTTATTTTCAAGAGTCACGTTCTGTTATGCTCCACTAGCACCACAAGTCAAGAAAAAGGTAAAGCAAGCAAATATAGAAAGCAACATTACACCATAGTTGCCACACCACATTCGGGTTGACTTGTGGCACTGCTCGTGTTATAGGTAAGAGGATTGACTCAAGTTTATTCCTCCAAAAGAATTCTTTAAAATAATTAAAATAAAATTATTTCAAAAAAATAATTAGTAAATTGAGTTTTGATCATATAAAGGGATTAATCTGTGTTTCTGATCAATTTAATTAAAAAAATATATTTAATTTAAATTATTTAAATATTAAATTTACTTATTAAACTGTTCCAGGTTTTACATTTATAATATAAATTTATAACTTTTGAGAAGATGAATATATAATAAGTATTTTTGATTTGAATTATTTATTATATTTGTATTTGTATTTTTAGTTTTAGTTTTGATTTTATCATTATTATCCTTCTATTTACAATTATTATTTATATTATATAAAATTAAACCAGATTGTAGAGAAAAACATGACTAAAACCTAGAAGATGTAGATATGACCAAAAATAAAGACTATAAAGGCAAATATAAACTAAGCATTGCAAACACATGAACAACTATTATGGAATCGAAATTATAGAATTAAATATAACTAAAAAAAATATTTGGTAGTTTTAGAATTGAAAAATCCAAAAAAAATATTGCTAATCTTTTTAGACTATTGGGCTGTGGGGAATTCAATTTTTTTATTTGGCAGTTTTGGATTTTTGTTTTTGTTTTATTTTTATTTTTATTTTTATTTTTTTAGTTTTTGGTTTGGTAGTTTTGAGAATAATGGGTATGGTATGATATGTAAGGAAGTATCAAGACTATAGATTTTTGGTGGATTATTTATTATTATTATGTTTGGTGAAGTCATAGAATTGTGTATTTAGTAGAAATACTTTTATATGATATTATGAAGAAAGAACTCGTGCATAATCCTGTGTGAAACTTACCACCTTTGGATTTTTTTAGTGGTGGCCATTTGGTACCATTTTGACTAAGAAATCCTCTCATATAAGTAGGTTTTGATAGATTTCTCCTGTGCTTTGGTTAAAGCTTGAATCAAATCCACAAAGATGGTAAAAACATTGGAAATTGTTAGCACTTTCCAAGATTGGATCAAATTGTGGATATTGTTTGCATCTAGCAAAGCTAGAAATTTAGAAATTAAATTCAATGTAATGTATGTGAAAATGGATTTGAACATTTGGACTTACCTTTCAAGACATAGTTTTCAGACCCGGTCCGATCCAAGGTCCAGGTTCCATGTTTTGATCGGGTTATCGGATCGTTTAGGTCAATTTTTTTTAAATCAAAACGACGTTGTTTTAGTTAAAAAAAAAAAGTTCAAAGGGTTGCAATCGAGTTTTTGACAGGATCTTACCGGGTCACCGGGTCACACCAGGTTTTTTTTTTCCTCTATTTTTTCTTGATCTCGGCCTAATTCCAGCCCTGGGTCGGCTGGGTCCCGAGGCAACCTGTTAGGCCAGGCCGGACTTCAAAACTATGATTCAAGGTGTGTGTGGGGCAAATGCATAAAATCCACATAAATCTATAAATGATAAATAACTTCAATTAGAAAGTAATTTTTATGTTTTATTAGTGTTTTGGAATAGAAAAGACATACATAATATACATAATAGATAAAAATATATTTAGTTAAAGAAATTACAGATTTATTTAGGGATAATTTTCAAATAAATTTATATAATTACATAAAAATGCATCTTTTTTATCATTTATTCCAAAATAGTAATTGAACAGTGCCCAAATACCACTTTTATTGAGGAAAAATATAATCCAAAATCTTATGACTAGATAGAACAAAAATAGCCTGCATTATCCCAGTAATTATTTCATTCATTTATTAAATATTATATGAATTTCGTGTATCTAACCAATCATATTATATAAATATTTGACAACAACCACCACATCAATTAATTAGTCAATTTTGATCATACGACTCTCCATATAATAATTTAGGGAATTTTAATCACATATAAATGAGCTTCATTGAATAAGGTAGGTAGGCAGTAGACTTCAATAAACTTTATGGAAGGGGGAAATGACTAAAGATCTCAATCGCTCTTGCAAGCCACGGGCACTTGAAGCAGCAGTGGACAACAACAGGCACATACACACATGTATGCATAAAGATCACAGGGACTGTGCAATATTTGCAGGAATGGACTGAACAAAACTATCAATCCTTTTCCTTATCTCTTCTGGATTTGCACCCACTATCTTGTCAACTTGAGCACTATCCTTCACCAGCACAAATGTTGGCATGGCGTTCACCTCCATTTTAGCAGCTGCTTCCTAACCAAACCAACATACAAAAATGTATTGAAATCACATGATAAAAAAACTTGGGTTTTTCTTTTTACCAAAACCACATTGTTTAAGAGGATTTTAAAGACAAAAAATCAAAATTTAAGTTGATGCAGATCAATCTTAGTGACAGGGGTTTTAGGCTAGATTGAGTTTGGAAACGTTTTGGAACGCGGCTGCAGCGCGTTCCCAAAAAATTTAAATTTTTTTTTACTAAAATTTAATGTGGTTTGTACGTTTTGGATTATTTTTATGTGCCAATGTCAAAAATAATTTTTAAAAAATGAAAAAACATCATTGACATGTATTTTGGCACGAAATATTATTTAAAAAGCACCCACAACCACATTGTAAAACATACTCTTTGTAATTACGATTAGAAATCAATTAAAGTATTCTAAAAGTTGTGCAAGTAAAGCAATCGATACTTGGGAACAAAAAAAAAAAAGGTTCAAATCATCAAAAGTACAGCAAAACAGGAAACTTGAACACCCCACGTCAGAACCAGAAGTTTATTGCTCGACCAAGAAGTCACCACGAAGATGCCTCAGGCTACCATCATATTCTCAGCTAGAGGTTTCGTGGCATAAGTTTCACTTGGCGTTTATGGAAACTTGGAAAGGTTCAGATAAGTCAAGGAGCCCACCCAAGGTTCTGTGGCTACATGACAGTGGGAATTTGTATTTTTGTATGATACTGGTAAGGTTCCAATATGAAGAAGATGTGCCCATCTTTACACCAAAGGCTATTAGTGATGATCTTTCATATCAATCACAATAAGAATAAAGTTTCCACTAGAAACCACACGGTGCTCATTCCCAGCCTCATGTGAAAGAATCAAATCACCAAATATTTGAAGTCGTATCTTTGTAAAGATAGCACTAACAAATATCTGCAGCATACATGCATGCATACATACATATTCAAAGACTTGTTTCATATGCAGAAAGGTAAGCATGGATGGCTAGATATGTGCAATTCTTGGGTCAAACAATTAATTAATTACCTTGACAGCATCCACATCAACAGTGAGAAACATGATATCTGGATGAGCTGAAGCCAGATCTTCAAAAATTGGGTTCATGGCCACTGATGGCATACACCATGAGGCAGTAAAGTGAACAGAGATCTACAACAACATGGGGCCCTAGCATCAGTAAGGAAAATATTCCACGCCCAAGAGACCCTCTCATCTTGACATCTCACACTTGTCGGCAAATTCATGAAAAACTCTAACTGGTTATCAATCAAAGTCCATGGAAGACACATACTTTACTCCTCAAAACACAAAATCAACGAGCACAGTTCTAAGAAAAGCAATATTTCAACTGCAAACACTTTGATTTATACCCTTATAGAACTGTCAGTCTTGTTTCTTTACGCTTTGAATCCTTTGCACGCAAATTGTGAAGTTAGATGATGAAGAAAAAGAACTTACAGGGCGGGTTTGAGTGGTGGCTTGGGAGATATAGAAGTCCCAAGACTCCCCTGACTCCACCATTACAACTCTTGACTTATTGGTGGCTTCGCTTTCCATGTCACCTCCTTCCCTTTTCTCTTCTTTAACTTCTTGGCTTATGCTTTTCAATCCTGTTTAAGAATCTAGAACCTGCTGGTTCTTGTTGTTTCCTTTCACAACCAGATTACACCAAACATTAATGTTATTTTCTGTTTTTAAATTTAGATATCCTCCCTCTATCCTTCTAGCCTTTTTTTTAAGGGCAAAATGCCAAGGTGAAGAAGGGTCAACGTTTTGTTCGGTTGGGTCAAGGTTATCACCAACTCGAAGGCTTATTATTAGTAAACGGAAGCCTAATACACATACAGCAAGGCCTTGAACCCTAGCCAGAGATCTATACAAGGTCCATCCACACAATCCAACAATTATAAAAGTTCTCATTCTGACCAGAAATCCTGGCATAAACTCTAGCAGCATAAAACAGAAAGAGCTTGAGCCTCATCGTCCATGCAAGACAGCAGAAAACCAAAATCGATCAACACCTAGGAGGCTAGAATTACCCTTTAAATTGTCAAGTACGCAGCCACTTTGTAGGAGGATTTCGAACAAGGGGAGATAGGTTGAGAGTTTTCAATATAAATAAAAATAAAAAACGAGAAAAATCGAAGTGAATTAATCAAAACACTAATAATACAATATCTTATAAAGATAGGCTATGAATGTGATATACATAACATTGTCAAAATGAAACTCATCTTTTAGCTTCAGACTAGTTAGATAATATAGCACCCCGTTCACCAATTGATGGATTTCTGACATCCAAGGATTAAGGTCAGGAAGCCAACAAATTGATGACTACTATAACAAGGAACTAACGCAAGATCCTAACCTCAACATGTAATTCTAATGATACAAATTATTAGCTCAGGAACATCTACAGACAAATAACCAAACTCATTGTCACCCCCCCCCCCCCCACCCCAAATGGCACAACAATGACCCTCACAAACAGAAGTTAGCATCAAGGTGTGGTGATACACACAACAGAAGCAATTGAGATTAGCCATAACTCAAGCGCGAATCTGCAGGTCGAGCTGGCATTTGAGCTAGCATTTGACGTCGAGGAATACCAATTTCACAAGCATTAACTCTGGCTGCAAACCGAAGAGAACACAGAGATTCCCCAACTGAAGCAGGATCCGGAGAAATATTGACAAACATCAGGGTTTTGGAATCGCCTCCTAGACAAGGCTGTAATAAAATATAAAAACAAAATCTTAAACTTTAGCCAATCATCCAGAAACAACTAACATAATTAGAAGTATCAATTATCAACTAGGCTACATGTACACGCTGACTCCTACTCTCATCCGAACAAGTATTTTCGTTCAAGTAAAAGATGCAAAGAGTTTGTAAGGGCCCTGAAAGTCATGTTACCTGCAGAAGGTAAGTCAATTTTGAGTTCCTAAAAGGAACATGGTCCTCTTTCTTTGCCAAAGCAAATATCACATCACTCAAGCATGACAAGCTTCTGTTGATGGCCTGATCATGTAGAACAAGTTAGCATAACAACATTGAGGAGAATCACAAAGATTTTGCAATAATGGATTATTATGGAGCATACCTGAGTTTCCTTCAACCTGTCTCCAGTTGCCCCACTCCTCGAGAGTCGCTCGCTTCCAGCAAGATCAATGAGGTTTAGAACTCCTTGCACTTGTTGTTCAGTACCCTGGCAACAAAAGAAAAGGTAGCAAGCACATGAATCAATAAGTTAAGAAAGTTTAAGATCCTCCATGATTACAACATTCGACAAATAAGCACCTCATTTACTCCTGATATACGCAATGTGAACACAAAATGGCTTCTTGAAGACTGTTCATTCATTTGGGTCTTACCAACGGACCTAGAAAAACAAACAGGCAAACAAAACTTTTCAAACTCTTAACTATAATCTTTAATACGATGCATTGAGCAGTAGCATTTCCTCACAAAATTTGTTAAGCCAAAAATGATGCAATAGATAATAACATTAATTCAACTCTACAAATTTGCATGACAAGGCAAAGTCATTAGGTATCAAAGCAATTACTCTATCTACCTGCTTTGTGCAGCTTGCCGAAGTAGAGAGGAAATCTCTTCCATTCTACAAACGTCCACAATTGTAAGATCAGTGACATAAGTGTTTCCATTTGCATCGTGTTTGATGGTATACTGCTTTCCTGGAGCTCCATTTTCTGTACTGCTTGATTTATTTGTCGACAACAAATCACGAATGGTTTCATTGTATATTTCCAGCATTGAAGCCTGCAAATTTAAACCAAAAACAAACAGTTATTAGATTAGGAAGTCAGTGTTAGACATTGTAAAATAGTTTTAGATGAATACCTGCATTTTATACTTCCAACCCTGTGCCATAAGGGACTGGCTAGTTTGAAATATTTGTTCTAAAGAGCGTGGTATCAGCCCCTTCTGCTCTGGAGCTTCTGGCCTGCCCATCATAGTATAAGTTTTGCCCGAACCTGTTTGACCATAAGCAAAGATGCATACCTGCCAAAAGTGGTATATTGGCATTGATTAGTGCATATCTTAAACATGGCTAAAACCAACTAGATCTATCAGATGAACAAAATCATTTGGTATAAAATGGGAAGACTAATTTCGACTTAAAATCTCACTTTCAAATATGTCTAAACATTATAAGCCAAGAAATCATAGGTAGAGACAATCAAGATTAACACTTTAAAATAAAAGTTTGTTTTTGTAATCAACATAATAACCTAAAACATCTTTCACAAATACAATTACATTCCTCTACAATTTCTTTAAAGAATAATGGCCAAGAGACCGTTTCATTCTGGACAATTACAGCTGAATTCTGTTCAACTTTTCAATCCAGCAAGGGAGAGATTTTTAAATCTGTTTTTTTAAATATCCCAATGTACAAGAGAAACAGACAGCAGAATCACCTTATAGCCATCAAGGGCACTCTGTACAAGCTGTGATATTTCAACAAAAACTTCTTGCTGAGAAGTATCATGATTGAACACCTTGTCAAAAGTAAATGGATATTTCTGTCCTGCTGAAAACAAAAACCAGAAATTTTAGAAAAAAAAAATCTCATAAAGAAAGCACGGATTTCACCAAATAAAAATATGTCAATGAAAATGTAAACTACCTATTATTAGGTGATTTCTGATGAGAAACATGTACATACCACTTTGTATTACATCGATGCCTCTGCCAAGAGCTTCTGTTGAGGTAGGATAAGAAATGACTGGCGGCTCAGACCCAGCACCATCATCTGGCAACACGGGACGCACTCTGCAAAATACTCGAATATTCCCCTTTAGCTCCTGCAACACATGATTTGCTAATTGTTAGCACCATCATCCAAGGCTTCTTTTGAGTGTATAAATGAGTTAGCACAAAAGAACCTTACCAAAATGGTATTGTGCAATTTTTTCCTCAATTTCTCTCCTTCAACTAGTTGATTTTCTGTCTCTGCTAAGCGCTCCTGTAATTCACGTACTGTTCTCTTTTGCTTTTCAAATTCTGTCCTTGTTTCTATAGAAGATAAATCAGACATCTAAAACAAACAAATGAAGATATTGTTAGATTTCCTTAAGTATATCCTTGATGCACAAGATTAACAACTTCCATTACCTTCAGCTTTTCATTTGCAGCAGTGAGCTGATGCTCCAACAAGCATATTTGTTCCCTCTGAGAAGAACATGTCTCCTGCAACAAAACCTTAATCTTAGAATACTTGCTAAATAACGAATAAAAGGCAGAATAAAAAGGTCAGTATGAACAAACCTCCAAGGATTTTGTTTTTTCCATCAAATATTCTAGTTTTGCACAGGATTCACCAGTACTTTCTTTATACTTCACCACATCAGAAGTTAAAGCCTGCACTTGAGCCACCTGGCGATCACGATCCTCTCTAACCTGCTGCAACTCTCCTCGAAGACATTTCACTTCATTTGCTAATGTGTCTTTCTGATTCAAAGCCTCATCTTGAGCAGTCTAGAAAATACAGCATGTAAGAGACCAATTAAAGAAACCAAGAATTCTTGCAAGCTGTTAAATTGATACTACTTGAAAGGAACATACCCTGGCTAAATTTAATTGATCCTGCAATGAACTGTAGCGACCCCTTAATGTACTGTGGTTCTCGACTATAGTAGACTTCTCCTTTTCTACACGTTTTAGAGACTCGCGAGCAACTTCAAGTTCAGCATGCAGCTTGCTATTGTACTGTTGTAAACTCAAGTTGTACTCTTGTAATCGCTTGTACATATCATCAACTGAGGAAGCCTGCAAATTTCATCAAAGTTATCAATCATTAAGTGAAGCAACATTAAGATTTAAGAAACATAAAGGGAAAAAAATATTGAATTAGCATTGAGAAATAAAGATGCAAGAGTTACTAAAGGGAATTACCCTTTGATTGGCAGCTAAAATATCTTGTTGGGCTTTCTCAAGATCTTTTGATAGAGAAGCCTGCAAAGCTTCTAATGCAATTCGTGCTTCATTTTCCTTTCTATGACAAGCGATTGCATCCTAGGTGCCAAACCACAAAATCAAAATAAAGTTAAAACAGGAAGAAAATATCACAACAGAAAGTGAAAAATTGAAAATTTACCAGCTTTTCTGATTCTTCTTTTGAAAGTCTCTCTTGTAAACAAGCATTATCTTGCCTCAGCTCACTAATAGTTGCACTAAATCTCTCCTCCTTGTTTTTCATCTCTGCCTCTGGAAGAACACATATGAATCAACATTAAAAACTGTTTTGTCTTCATGAGTTCCTACATCTTAGTCGAACAATAAACAAAAAAAAAAACCAACCGAAAGGAGACTTTTGAATGGTACTCTGTGATCAAAATAGCATGCTAGTTAAAATGTAATCTAGTACAGATGAATTACTAGCTAAACTTTGAAACATAAGTTAACAATCACTAGAACCCATCTTATTTCACACAAGAACAAAAGGTATATCAATTCCCAAGGGACATCACGTGCTCTGCCTAGAGTTAAATTAATGGTTCACTAAATTATGTATGGAATTCGTGGAAACACATGATGGATGTGCCGATGTGGGGAACTACAATCGGGTTCTATTATCAATTTTTTGTCAAGAGTGGAACTGACCTATGAATGATATATCAACTCTGTCAATGTTTGTGGGTGTGTGCAACAGATTAGATTGTCAATCACTTGCCGACAAACATAAGATCATGCAGTACTGGAAAGAAACATTAAAAGAACACAAAATACCAGTTTCGGTACACTTTTTCTCCAAAGCGTCTAAAGCAATTTGAAGCTTTCCTTCCTCTTCGACATGGGATTCATCTCTCTTCTGGAACCATTTGATACAAACCTTAAGCCTAGCATTAAGTTCACTCACTAATTCCAAATTCCCCTGCCAAAACAAAACAACAGTACCAAACTTCAGAAAAACAAAACCAACCCAACAAACAGTATCCTTCACTAAACCAAAATCACCAAACAAAACAATAATAACCAAACAAAACCTTGTGATCAAACTTTTTCATCTTCAATCTCTCATTGACCAGCGCATCAACTTCTTCCTTGGTAAACTCGACATTGCCACAATCCGAACCCTCAGCACAGCTCCCTACATCACTAGTTGCAGTAACATCCAGCTTCCTGTTAACAGAACCAAATGGCTTGCGCTCCACATTCGTAGCTCCTCCTGTTCTTCCCATCCCAATCCTCCTCCGCTTATCTAAAGGAATACCTTCCACCCCTTCCTTCTTCTACAAAAACCCAATAAACAAACTCAATCAAACAGCGCCATAATTTTTCAATTAAACACAGTAAATGTCAATTAAAAGAGAAATATCAACTTAGCAGAACCCAAATTCGAAACCCAGAAGGAAAAATTACAGACTAAACTAAACCAGTTAAAAACAATGAGAATACCGAAAAATTAAGCATCAAGTTAAGCATAAATATCTAATTAGAACCGGAATTAAGGCAAAAGCGTAAGATTTATTGCATAAAATTAAACTAAAATAACATAAAAATCGCTTCACATAATTACCAACAGTATAAAACACAAAACCCATAAAAACCCATCAATATTATTCTTCAAAAACAACTACAATCACCGAAATTTCTTCAATTTTTCCTAGATCCAAAATTTCTTATTTTCTCAGCAACCAAACAGCCCCTTTACAAAAAAAGCAACAAGAAAGGGGAAAAAAAAGCAGGAATACTTACAGAAGAAGGACTACGAGGAGGCCGATTCTGGTTCCTAGAAGCCATCGGAATCAAATGCAGAGTCAATCAGAGCCGTTGATTTTCAGCAACGTTGTACCGGAAGAAGCCAAGATTGGATTTGGACCGTTGGTTTTGTTTGATTAACCAGAGAGAGAGAGTCGAGATCTGAGAGAGACAGGGAGAGTTTTGGGCGGAGAGTGAAATTTGAAATGAGTCGTTGATTTCAAAATTGGGAGAAGTGGCGCTTCCTGTACTTCCTTACTGTTTTGCCCTTCACTCTTCGAAAAGTGAACTTTACTGGGCCCTAATTTGATTCACAAAATTCAAATTTTGAACTACTACTCTAGGCCCAGTTCAGGAAGATCACTAAACTTGTAAACCATAGCCCAACTAGAGATGATAATTTTACCCAATCCATCAAGTATTCGATGTCAATTGATCTGGTTGGATCAGACTTTTATTAGGTTTGACTAGAAATCGAAGAAGAAAATTTGATGCAGTAAACATAGATGTTTCTGAGTTTTTGGGTGATAATTTGATATTACTAGATGATTTAATTCACATGAATTATATAGATGATCAAATAGATGTTTTTATAAATTAATGCAACAAGTCTAGGTATAAAAAAATATATGAATGAGCCGAGATTAATTAGCTCATTAAAATTACAATAACAAAATATTCAATTGTCAGATCGGGGTCAAATTTTTACAGGTGATTCTAAAAGTAATGTTTTTTACGATAGTCATTACATCGTTAAACAGATAGTCAGATCTTTCAAAATCACATTTTAAATATTGATGCTTCTGTTATGACAGATTGTATGATTTTTTTATGTTTTTTTTTAATTTTGTATTTTAATTCAAATATTTTGTTTATTATCTTAATGTTTTTGAATTCTTAGTTATTTTCTAGGCCATGTTTTTTTTCCAGAATTCATTTTCCGGGAAATCATTTTCTAAACTTTCCTGTGTTTGTTTGCCATTAGGAAAGTTGGTCAACGGAAAACACTTTCCGGTCAACGGAGAACACTTTTCAATCAACGGAGAACATTTTCTGGTCAACGAAAAACACTTTCCGGTAAAAAAAAACACTTTCCAGTCAAAAGAAAAATTTGGTTTCGTTTCCAGGAAAGTGTTTTCCCTTTGGCTGTGTTTTTTTTCCGGAAAGTGATTTCCGGGAAACCACTTTCCAAACTTTCCAGTGTTTGTTTGCCATTAGAAAAGTTGGTCAACGGAAAACACTTTCCAGTCAAAGGAAAATTTGGTTTGATTTTCAGGAAAGTGTTTTCCTGGAAAATTTGGGCGGAAAACACTTTCCGGAAGTTGTGAAAAATTTAGAAATGCCATTATTTGCTGATTATATTAAATTTGATCCTCAAACTTTTGATTGCTATATATAATTTGTTTTGTATATTTATTTTTCAATTCCATCTCTTAAAATTTAATTTTTATATTAATTTTGGTCCTTATTTTTATAATTGTTATTTGCTTTTTCCTTATCATTTTTTTATTGAAATTTTTTATCTATCAAATTTGGTCCTTATTCTTTTGATTGTTACTTATTTTATTTGAAATAATTTATGAAATGTTAATTATTATTATTTTAATT
>Ga0325410_1003363_pt1 | contig 18033 bp, 15 predicted proteins | sample PopdelMetagenome_16_FD_206182 | JGI IMG/M metagenome (GOLD analysis project Ga0325410, IMG submission 206182) | Populus deltoides microbial communities from Bellville, Georgia, United States - Xylem-PdIQD-R3 | ecosystem: Host-associated > Plants > Phyllosphere > Stem > Wood/Secondary xylem... | reverse complement strand
ACAAGCATTTACCATAAATTAAAGATATATTATATTATCATACTTGTTATTATAAAACATGCTTTAGTTAGGGAATTTAACGATACTTTAGTGCAATACGATGATATAAAGCCTTAATGAGAATGCATTTTTAAGTACTAATCAGGCACCACTAACTTTCTAGGAATCAGTCCTAAAATTATAACTCATTAGTTGAAGGTGGACCTCGTTGTTCACCAAACCCATCAGAAAAAAAGGAATTTGGGGGTAAAAGACAGAAAGCAATAACACAAGAGGTAGATAAGTTCTTGATTGTTGGCTTTATTAGAGAAGTAATGTACCCTGCATGGTTAGTGAATGTACTAATGGTTAAGAAAAACAATGGCAACTGATGAATGTGTATGGACTTCACAGATTTAAACAAAGCTTACATAAAAGATTGTTATCCTCTACCCACGATTACTCATTTAGTTGACTTCACCACTAGTTTTGAATAACTAAGCTCATTGGATACCAATTTTGGATATCATCGAATCTTCATGCACCTAGATAATGAGGGAAAAAAAACTTTTATAATTGAAGGGTGACATTTTGTTATAGAGCCATGACATTCGAGCTCGAGAATGCTGGGGACACTAACTAACAGATGGTAAACAAAATATTCAAGAACCAACACATAATAATTATAGAGGGATATATTGATGAAATGCTAGTGAAAAGTGTCATAACCCAAATTTGAATTTTCAAAAAAATAAAAATATAAAAAAAACAATGAATGAAAACTAATTTGAGAATTGGGTCAAGATAACATAAATTGAAGGTTCAGTGACTGATAAGGAGGAAATTATAAATTTGGAGGTAAATCTGGCAAAACATTAAGAGAATTGATAAGTTTAGGGACTTAATTAAACTTTGAATTAGTTCAATTAATGCAATAAGGGCTTAATTAAAGAAATATCAAAGTTTAGGGTCAATTTAGGTCAAAATTGCAAGAAATTAAATTCCAAGAACCAAAGTGAATAGGTGCTAATACTATAGGGGGGTTAATTGATTTTTGTAGGGATAATTTTGAAAGAATTAAAAGTTGAGGAGCCAATTAAGAACTAGATGGGTTAAATTTGAAACCAAGGACTTTTGTAAATAACACTGAAATCTAGGGATCCAATTGCAATTGATCTAGGGGCGATATTAAAAAAAAAATGAAAGAATATTTCCATGAATAAGGGCCTAATTGCTAAATATTAGAACTTCAAGGGGCAAAATGAAGATGCCCATTGCAGTCGAAGAAACGACGTTGTTCTAAGAAGGATTGTTCATCCTCTTCCTTCTTGGAACAAAGGAACCCATCTGTAAAAGAGAAAAAAGAATGAAAAATGATGATGGCCTCTGGTATACCCATCAACACAACCAAAGTCATTTGATGTTTCTAGTCCTCCTTCACCCCACGACATGTCTCTGGTGTTCAAGTTAAAACCCATCACCAACAGTCCAATCATGGCAGGACTGTTGGTGTCTTCAATCCTTCAAACAAGAACAACTGCATTTATCTTCATCCTCAGGATCGTTATCCTATGAGAGAAGAGATAGTTGTCGATAGACAACTAGGAGTTTGGCCCTATAAAAGCCAAATGAAGGGCCAGAACAAAGGGACAAAAAAAAATAGAGAGAACATGAGAGAGGCAGAAAAGGAAGGAATCTAGAAAGCAAAAAAAAAAAAAACCAAAGCAGGGAGAAGAAAGACCAAAGACAAAACAAACAAAAAACAAAAACAAAGGTGAAAAAAGTAGCATTGGCCAGTTAGTGTACCATCGTCATCGACTTTGTCCCCACCAAACTAGAAAAGCTTTTCTTTCCCCCTTCTTGCAATTTTAATTACTATGGTATTGTTGCAAGCATGCATGAATAATTCACGCATGCTTGCTGCTATGGCCAGTTAGAGTGTGTTTGGTAAAACATATTCTTATGCCCTTTCTCTTTTTTTTTTACTCTTTTTTATTTTGATATCTAGCCAAATAGGCCTTTAAAGATATCAAAAAATTCTGAAAACATTTGGGACCCTCTAGGATTTATTTATGGGTCCTTCGCACTTTTTCGATGACTTTGACTTAGTATCAAATTGTAGATTTATATTGTAAAATGCAAATATAATATGCAATACATATGTCTTTTTTTTTTTCTCTTAAAAAAACCAAAAAAAATAATTTGTTTTGCTTTCAATTCAAACTTTACTTGTATTTTCACTAGCACTATAGTTAGGAACCTTTGTATTAACTAATGTCAAAATTAGAAATACTCATGGTATTATCAATAATGTCAGAGGTAAGAATATTGATACTAGAATTGGGGATTATTTTGATCTCCAATACTCATTGAAGCCAAAGTCCGCAATTCTATACTCCTTTTTTACTTAATATTTCCCAACGATAGAGTTGGAAATATTTATGGTTGAGTATTCACTGATATCAGAGTCAGAAATATTATACGAAGATGATAAAAAATAGAATAAAACAAACCCTTAGCAATTTAAGACAAAACCAGCAATGCAATCTTCCTCAAGTAGGATATTTTAAGGGTAATAGTATCTTATCTTCTCTTTTACGTAACTAGTCCCGTACCATAAAATTTTTGTTAACTAGTTAAGGTTTCTAGTGATCATAATACTAGGTGGCAACTTCTCAAACCAGACCTTTTTTCCCTTTAAGAATAAGATGCCAAATATCTATTCTTTTTCATATAAATTTTTAAAGGTCATCGCGATGTCAAGTGCGACAAAAAGCATGACTTTTGAACAATTTCTCTTAGACTTGACAGAAGTATTCTTTGTTCTTAATCATCATCATTTTAAACTTAACTCTTCCAAGTTTGTCTTTGTCATCAAAGGTTGAAAACTTTTAGGTTTCTTAGTAAGCAGTAAGGGAATCGAGCATAACCTAGAAAAGATCCAAGCCATTCATGACATTACTCCTTATCAGTCAGTAAAGGATGTTTACTGCCTCATATGGAGAGTGTACCATTGGCAGTCCTCAATCAATTTATAACTTGTTTGGGAGAGTGTACCCTACCTTTCTTTAAAACTCTGAGAAATATAGCCAATTTTGAATGGACTCCAAATTGTTAAAAGGCTTTTGAGGTGCTAAAAACTCATATTTCATCTCCCAAGATATTGTCTCAACCAAGGAAAAATTAAAACCTTTTCCTTAATCTGGACGTATCGAACTCAGCAGTAAATGTCGTTATGATAAGAAAGGATGGGGGAATACATCTTCCAATTTATTATTCCAATTAAACTCTCCATAATGTTGAAACAAGATATTTGAAAATGGAGAAAATGGCCCTCACTCTAGTGAGCACCTTTAGGAAGCAAACCATAATTCAATACTCACCAAGTCAAAGTTTTGATAGATCAACCTCTATAACAAATCCTTTATAAGCTAGAGATGTCTGGACACCTAGTGAGATGGGCTATTGAATTGGGAGAGTTTGGACTTTAATACAGACTCAGGCTAGTTATAAAGGGTCAAGCTTTGATAGATTTCATTATTGAATGCTCTTTTAAAGGTTGCATGAATACATTCAAATCCCTGCTTTCAGTCATAACTTCCTCTATTAAACTAAAAAATCTAGTAGAACATCCTTTGATAATTCTCGTTTGAGAATTGTATATTGATGGCTCTTCCAATATTAATGGAACTAGAGCCGGGGTAGTATTTGTTAGTCTTGAAGATTAAGCATTTGAATATGGAGTCTGTTTCGAGTTCCTAGCCATGAATAATGTATCATAGTATGAACCTCTCCTAACAGGATTACACCTTGTAAAGGCCTTGAATGCATACCCACTTCAAATTCATGGTGACTTTTAGTTGATGGTTGGTTAATGCCAAGGAATATATGAGGTTAGAGAAGCAAACATGTAACAATATCTTTAAAAGATCCAATCTTATTTCTCTAATAAAGTTGAAGGAAAAGCATTCCAATCACTCGTATTCCAAGGAAAGATAATCATTAGGCAAATCTCTTGTCTATGTTAGCAAGTTTCAATCTTGTAGGTATCCCTACATATATATGGGTTAATATTTTAGAGAAATTGAGTGTGGGTGAAGAAGAGTTTGTTGTCATCATTCCCATCAAGCATAAAAGAAGACTGAAGAACTCCAATCATGCATTCCTTGCATACTAGGGGATTACCCTAAAATAGAAATGAAGTCATTCATCTAACCAGGCGAGCTGTGAGGTATTGCATCATTAATAACGTTATATACTAAAGAGCTACCTCAAATCCATTGTTGAAGTGCTTATCTTTAGAGAAAAAAAAAACACTTATGTTTTGAGAGAAATACATGAGGGTATATATGATCTATACACAAGTGATAGAGCTCTCATTGCTCAAACTACATGGGCAGGTTTTTACTAGCCAACCATATTACATGATGCCATAGACTTAGCGAAGAAATGTGACCAATGTTAGAGGTTTGTCTTAGTCTCTCATCCACCATCTGCAGAAATGATCATTATAACCTCCCTTTGGTCTTTTTCTCAATAGGGGATGGACATCCTCTGTCCATTCCCTAAGGCTATTAGCAAAATATTGTTCATCTTAATGGCTGTCGATTATTTCACCAAATGAAGCCTTAATGGAGATTACCACCAATAAAGTACTTTCATTCTTCTAAAAGAATATCATAAGCTAATTTGGACTACCCAGAGTTTTGATAACTAATAATGGGACAAAAATTGACAACCACAAGATAAGAGAACATTGTTAAAGGTTTCATATCGATCAAAGGTTCTCTTTAGTGTCACATCCTCAAACCAATGGTCAAGTTGAACTGACTAATAGAGTGTTTACTTAATACACTCAAGCAAAAGATAAAAGAAGTCTAGTCAGAATGAGTAGAATTATTAAATGAAATCTTATGGGCTTAGAGAACAACTTAGAACACATCCACTAATGAAATCCCTTTTCTACTCACCTATAGGATTAAAGCCATGATCCTAGCTGAAACAGGATGTCCAAGCCATAAGCTGAGTTAATATACCTTAAAAGGGAATGAAGAAAACCTTAAAGCCAATCTAGATTTCTTGGAATAATCTTGCCTGACTACTTCTATTATAAATGAAGCCAATTGGCTCAGAACTACTCAATATCACAATGATAGGGTAAAAAAATAAAAGATTCAAGTTTGAAGATTTGGTCCTAAAACAATTAAAGGCCATAAGCAATAAAGAAAGTAGAGTCAAACTACTTATCATTTATAAGATATGAAAGGAAAGAATCTCCCTGACACCTAGCATTTTTATCATCTAAAATTGTATCATAGTAAATAGGAATGTAAATTTCTAATCTATAAATGTTTTCTTAAAAATAATAATGTTTTTATACTCTTTTGGTAACACATATGGGCAATAGCCCCACAATCTCTAAGGGATTGATATGAGATCTCCCTAAGGGTAACAACCCTATGATTTTTAAGGGATTGATATGAGCTTTTTCTAAAGGCAATAGCCCCAAAAGGATTTGTGCGAGGTCTCCTTAAAGGAAATAACTTCATGATCTTTAAGGGATTGATATAAGGTCTCCTTAAGGGAAATAGACCCACAATCTCTAAGGGATTGGTATGAGGTCTCTTTATGGGTAATAGACCCATGATCTTCAAGGGATTGATATGAGGTTTCCCTAACGGCAATAGCCTCATGATACTTAGATCCCTAACAAGAAATACGTTCTCAAAATTAAGAACTTGACTATTAAAAAAGGACTCACTAAAGTCCATTTGCATTCCCTTAAAGAGGTTAAAGAAATACAAGTTGAAAATGGATCAAAAGAGTTTGTCCCCTATGGTCTTTGTTAAGGAGACAAACTCTCCATACTTAGTGTAAAATTCTTAGGATAAATTCCTCAGTGTTTCCATTCTTAGATGAGAATTCTAAGCCTCTTCCTTAATAACCTTCAACTCCTTCCTCAAGGCCTTCCTAGAATCCTTAAACTTAACTATCATTTTTTTCAATGAGTCTATCCAACTATATGCCTCCCCAAGATTTTCCTCAATTGAGTTCAAGAGGTAAGCATGTCCTTTTATCTCCCCTCACAGTTGGGCATAGGCAGAGTTAATAGTTTTAAATTTTTATACCTTTATCCAATCAGTGTGATATTGTTCCATGGCCTTTCTCTCCTTAGCCCATCAAATTCTTGAATGGGTACTTATCATAAAAGTCTAAGCAATAACAAATAATAAAATAAATTCAAACTATTATTAACTAATAGTAATTAGTATGTTAGAAAATAGGCATTGTGTGAGGATTGTTCATACTTGGAATGCCATTTTCCTAGTTATAGTTAAGTGACACTAATAACTAGGGTCTGTTAATGCGTTGACATCATAAAGAAATGTGAGCAGCCTATCCAAGGTGTCTATCACCTCTAGTCCTCCATGCCCAAAGGTTGATCTCCCCTGAAGAATAGAGTCCATCATGCTTTTTTCCTCCTCGTGAAGGTTGGGAAAGCAAAGAGGAGTGCAATCTAAATTAAGCATGGAGAAGAAGTCCTCTACCCTAATCGCATGAGGCACTTGGATGGAAGACCTAGTGGGCATAAGGACTATGCTATTTTGAGGAGGAATCACTTCCACATTAGAGTTAAAAGCAACAAATACTCTTATTCTTTTCTAACAAGAAGCAACCTCAAGAAAGATTGAAATAAGGAGTCCTCTACCCTAATGGCATGAGGCACTTGGATGGAACCTGATACGATTTAGGCAAGGTCAAATTCAGATTTTGATGTAAAATGTGCATCTATCTAGTTTTACGGCAACAATCATAATTCTCAATCCGACCGTTAGATCGGGTTGAAATTTTACATGGAGTCTCCTGACATGTTGTTCTACCTTGGGTTAAAATTACAGATCAATAAGAGCTCAGGAAGGCATCGCAATACGGGTCAACAGAGGTTGTATGAATTTTGTTATTTACTTTCTTTTGACTTGTGGACTTCCTATTTGGTTAAGATTCTTTTTCTAAATGGATGTGACGGCTTTTTTTGGGAATCTCCTAATTCTTGAAGGATCTTTAATAGGTTGCAACATAGTTTCCATGTGTGGCAAGGATTCATAAATGTTTTAGAATCATTTTCTTATAAGAATTCCATATTCATCCTAGCTACAAAAAGGAAAAAAGATTTCAGAATTAATTCTACCTTCAGATTTGATTCTCCTAGCTTATATGGGACTTCTAAAGGGCAACAAATCTGATCCTATCATATTTAGGATATTAAATTCATATTTATTATTGTTATTATTATTTTCTTCTTAGTTTAGGGTTTATTTATATTATTTAGGTTTAATTGTAAATGGGTATCATATAAGTCCAAATAAGGGGTTCATTAGGGTTTATTTTAGTCTGGAGTCACTATAAATAAGGGCATAATCAGACAATAAAGGTTAGACAAGTCAGATTAATAAAACTTCTTCTTTGTCACACTTTGTGTGTGTGTGTTGGTGAGATAATCTCCCTTCCATGGTTCTCTAAAGAACTGAAAATTAACTTATCGAATAATAACTGTCTTCATGGCGTCATCCTTATACTTCTCGTTCGCTAATCAATATTCATTGGGTGGGAGTTCTCCATTTCCAATAGTGCCGGTGCCTAAGTACAAGTGTTATCTTTGTGTCACACTGCTATCAAACCTGATTTACTTGGCTTTTCAAGAATTGGTGTCTTTGCGTGTGGGTTGCATGACCATGTGATCACGAGGTTCACATCATTACTTCTCAAACCACATTTAGTTTTAAAAGCAGTTTTTCATTCATCACCTTCTTTCATCCTAATTTGATGATAACCACTTCTCAAATCAATTTTAGAAATCAAATTAGAACCATGCAATTCATCCAACATATCATCTAATCTAGGGATAGGATGTCTATACTTTACAGTGATATTATTGATGGCTCTGCAATCAACACATATTCGCTAAGTATTGTCCTTCTTTAGCACTAGAAATAAATGAACTGCACAAGGACTCATACTCTCTCGAATGTAACCCTTTGACATCAACTCCTCCACTTGCCTTTGTAGTTCCTTAGTCTTTTCTGGGTTGCTCCTTAAGCTGGTCGATTAGGTATAGCTGCTTCTGGAACAAATTCTATTTAATGCTTAATTCCTCTAATCAGTGGTAAACCACTAGGTATCCCATCTCAAATGATATCTTCACATTCCTACAAAAGAACTTTGCAACACTAGGAACACAAGAATTCAAACTATTAGAATTAAAGTAAGCCTCTTTATACATAAGTAAAATCATGGGCATCTCAGAAAAATAAGCATGTTTAATATCATTAGGTTCTGTGTAGAAATTAAGGTGTTTCCTAACTTGTTTTGTACACTCTTCTTTTCTCTCCCTTACTTTCTTCTCTCCACTCGAGGCCTCTAAACCTTTTGTTTTTGTAGTTTGCAGAAACCTTCTTCCCCCTTTTTAGTGGCTAAAACTTTGTCCCTTTATTTGTCCAACTCATGACTCACTTTATTTTCACTTTTCCTCACTTCCTCACCATGATGTTCTGTCTAGAGTTATTTTAAATCAAAATCCTTCTTCAACCTCATGTGCTCTTCATACACTTGTTTGGGTGACAATGGTGTAAGTGTGTATACTCTACCATCCTTCTCTAAGAAATATTTGTTCTTAAACCCATCATGTTTGGCTTTTCTATCAAATTGCCAAAGTCTCCTTAATAACAAATGTGTAACATACATAGAAACAACATCACATAAGACTTCATCCTTATACTTGCCTATTAAGAGTGTAACAAACACTTGTCTATTCACCTTAACAACACTTTCTAATCAAAGTTACACTAGTAACAGTAGCATAACTACCACTATCAACAATCCTATTCCATACCTTATTTTGGATTTGACATCTAGTATGGAAAATATTCTCCCTATTATGTGCATATTCAACATCGCTATCATCCATAAGTGGTGGCATATTATCACAATTAGATGTCTCAATAGTAAATTCAATCTCTCCATCATCCCTCAAAATCATGATTCTTTGATTTGCACATTCTGATGCATAGTGCCCCAATCCTTAACACTTAAAAATTTAATATCCCGATTATGCTTCATTTGCACTTTGGTTTTAGACTTTTTGTTTGGTGGCCAAAACTTGCTTCTTTGGGTTGCTAGGTTCAACAACTTTAGGAGTCACTATTGGCTTTGATGATGCATTACCCTCTCTCCTATAATTCATCTTTCAACCTAAAGAAACACTTGAATAAGCTCCTACGTGCACTACTCTTTCTTTTCATCTGTTTCTCCACTTTAATAGCGAAATGTATCAAATCTTGTAAGTCCATATAAGGTTGTAATTCTACCATATTAGATATGTCTTTATTCAACCAATTAAAAACCTAGACATTGTTACTTCTTCATCCTCAATAACATTGGCTTTAATCATGACAACCTCTAACTCCTTATGATATTCCTCCACACTCTTGAAATCTTGAGTAAGAGTTTGCAATCCATTAAACAATTTTCTATAATAGTATTAATGAATTATAAGGCATACAATATATCATTGGAAAGGTATGGATGTCTAGTTTCCACCCTAACTAGAATCGCATCAAAATTTGACATGTAGCTCCAGTTATGATCAAAATAGTAATGAAAGGTCAAACTGTCCGATTTGAGTCTTCTTATCCCAATCCTTGTGTAATGCCCTAGGTTCCACTAATAAGCCTTTCTTGAATGTGAATCAGATTAATCAAAGCTTGCTCTTTATTATTTATTACCCTCTTGAAGTCCACCTTAACCCATGTATCTTGAAGAAGTCCATTGAAAGTCTCTTTGAACCTCTTAGCCCTAAGCTTTGTGATTGGACCAACTGGAACCTCCAATAGATCCTTTGGTGTTGCTTAGATTACATCATTCTCTCTCTTCTCAAAAGGATTCGACCTCGAATCATCACCTAATCATCAAAGAAAAAGTGATCAACAACATCAAATGTAACACTAACACTATACTCACCTGGTAGATCCATTTTCTAGTTGTTGTCATTAATCCGCTCTATGACCTGAAAAGAACCATCTCTTGAGGCATTAATTTGGATATCCTTTGTTTAGGAAACCTTTCCTTCCTTGTATGCACCCAAACCCAATTACTTGGTTTAAACCTCACTAATTTTCATCCTCTATTAGTCCTTGAATACGTATACTAAATCTACTTCCCATCTTGGTGCTGCAAAGTACATGGAAATTTGTTTTATATTAGGCATAATTAGTTTCACACTTAATGATAATTTAATATTATATCCTTTGTTTGTGTATGTGTGTGTATTCATAATCCTCATTCGTTAAACAATTTATCTCTTACTATACCCTTATCTTTGTAAATCGATGCCATAATATCCAGTTCTGTGAACGTACTAAAGTCATCTCTTGCCTGAACCACACTTTAATCTATTACCAGTCATCTAGATTTTTCTTACTTACCTATTAATCAAGAACTAATCCCATTACCTAGGGAATTAGTTTCTCCATCCACCCATTAGTTAGGACATTAATCTCATTGCCTAAAGAATTAGTTTCTCCAATTACCTATTTACTAGGGCACCAATCCCATTCACCGGAAAACTAATTCCTCAAATCGCCTATTAGTCAGGGCACTAATCGCATTAAACAGGGAATTAGTCTCTCAAATCGCCTATTAATCAAGGCATTGGTCCCATTAACTTGGGAGTTAGTTTCTCAAATTGTCCATTAATTAGGGCATTAATCCCATTCACCTGGGAATTAGTCTCCAATTGTTTTATTTTTCCAATTCTTCCAATTTAGATTAAGATACAATTAAAGAAGACTAAAACTAATATTCATATAATTAACTAGTTCTTTTTAAGGAGTCAAACACCTACCTGATATCTGCGTGCGCGAGCTAGTCCCCTACCGATGATTAGGTTCCACAGCCTCTTCTATACCAATAAAATCAATACATCATTTGTCATTTATCTACCATAACGATTAGTTTCATTCTCCATATAAATTTCAATTTCTCACTTTCAATCAGCACAACTTTATACAGTTTATTTACTAAATTTAACCAAATCCAATTCTTTTACAATTGGATGACTAGATTTTTTGTCCATAAGAGGTAAAATTCTCTTTTTATTTCTTCACAACTAATCCATTCTTAACACTTAGATATATCAACTGAATTAGTTTAAGCATACTTTTCCATATTAATAAGTTCAAAATTTTAAATCCTCCATTTAGCAAGCATTGACCGAAACTATAGAAAGACAAAAGGTGAGGATTTTTCTCATTTCTTTTGAAATTTTGAAATTTCCTACCCTTTTTCCATCTATTTACATTTATATAACTATAATGCCATACAATTCTAACCAATTGCATCAAATTCCCCAATCTAACAATTTCTTTCCTTTTGGCCAAAATCTAAGTATTAAGGGAGGGATTTTTATCCCTTCAATTCTTGTAATTAAATCATTACGCAACCATATTCCATACTTACAAACATTAATCAAACACAATGGAATCCATTCATCAATCAAACAACACAATTTAATTCTCACATAACCCAAACATTTCCAATTCATTAACTAATGTGAAACCTGACAAAATTTAATGGAATTCATGAACCTAAGATCTATTTAATCCAAGTTTGAGTATGAGATTGAGCTTATCATAATGGAAGACTTGCTTCAAGGCAACAAGACTATAAATCATTCAATCACAACGCCTACACCTAAGACGATCAAAAGAGTTATAAAATTAGTAGCAAAAATTGATAATTTTTTAAAGAGTTGAAGTTCAATCTAGAACCAAGAGAGAATTTTTTATTCTGCAAAATTTGTTTTTTCAAATATTTCCTATAAAAAGTACTTATACTATAAAGCTAAGTAACCCTAGTTTCTCTAATGGGTCACACATAAACCCAATTTAAATAATACCAAAACCAAGTTAAAACTAGCCCAAACTAATTAAAATAAATAACATAAACAAATCTAAAACTTAAACAAGTGTTGCCACACAAAACAAAGATAGATTGATAGCCCAACTAATTAAAATAAGACAAGGTTGGTTTATCTCGTAATCTGCTGGTAACATCAAAGCTCAACTTCAAAATGATTCTATCTCGTCTCAATGAATTAGAAGGGTTTCCATATATCATTAGAAAGGCATGGAACTCTAGTTTCAAGCCCAACTAGAATCGCATCAAAATTTGATATGTAGCTCCAGCTATGATCAAAACAGCACCGAAAGGTCAAACTATCCGATCTGAGTCTTCTTATCCCAATCCTTATGTAATGGCCTTGTTCCACTAACAAGCTATTCTTGAAATTGAATCAGATTAATCAAGGTTTACTCTTTATTATTTGTTACCCTTTTGAAGTCCACCTTAGCCCATGTATCTCGAAAAAGCCCATGTATCTCGAAAAAGCCCATTGAAAGCCTTTTTAAACCTTTTAGCTCTAAGCCTTGTCACTAGACCAACTGGAACCTCCAATGGAGCCTTTGGTGTTGCTTAGATCCCACCAGTTCTGCTCATGCATATCCTCTATAATCTAAGCCATTAGTTTTTACGAGCTCTCAAATGGTGGGACTTAGTAACATTTCCCTTTAGTCTTCTACCATATTGGATACCCCGAGGTAACTTTCCCATCAACTTTAATGATAGTTATAACTATGACAAGATGCTTTTAGGCTCGTGTTATCTATTTAAGCATATTTTTGGAATAAGTTGTGCCAACCCAGTGGTCTTTGGAATAAACTCCTCATATCATATCTATCGTAAGACCATCTTAAGGGAAAAACTGATACAACATCAAGCTCCTATCAGTGAGAGACCTAGGGGTAGTAACCAAAACATGTTAGATAGGACTAGAAGTAGGCATATAAGGTCCTCTAATAAGAAGGAGATTTGCTCAAACTTAAAAACATTAAATCCTATATAGTTTTTCTTGATTCCTTCAATAATTGCTCATCAAATTTTTCCAACTTCAAGTGTAGATGCCATGGAGTACTACTCTCCCATTTATCATATGAGCGATTATCCAAATAAACAATAATTGTAAGCTATATCTTAAGTGGTCTGGGTTTCTGCTAACATTGTTACTGCTAGATTGAATTTGAGAATATTCACACTCTTGATCATATTAATAGTCTTGAAATCAATCATCATCTCTATTGACAAAAAAAAAAAGAATTAAACCATAGAAATCCATAGCCAAAATTTTAAACAAACCTCACTTTCCTCATTATTAGCAGCATATATTCACCTTCTATCTATAGATTATTGTACAGTTATTAAAATATATATTTTGGCTTGATCTTTGGAATCATTAGCAGATATGCAGCAATTGTTAGCTAAGATATAAGATCGTGTTTTCCTTCCTCATGTAATATATACTACTGTAACTACATAATGATATACACAGTGTAGAACAATTCTCTTCTTCTTACATGGTATTAGAGCAGGTTCTCTGTATATTTCTATAAGCATATTTCTTCAATGTTTTTTTATGCAGCCATGTCAAATACCACATCCCAGGCAGCCTCCTCTTTCACATCACCATCCATTCAAGACATATCCTCACCATATTTCCTTCATTCCGCTGATCATCCTGGTGCCATTCTGGTCTCCACTCTCCTTAATGGTGATAATTATCCTACCTGGAAGAGGGCAATAAAAATGGCTTTGAATGCCAAAAACAAATTGGTTTTTGTTAACGGTACTCCCTCCAAGCCAACGTCTTCTGTCGCAGATATTCAGCTGTGGGAACGTTGCAGTGACATGGTCTTATCATGGATTTTCAATTCCATTGATAAATCCATTGTTAGCAGTTTAATCTATCATGCTGACCCCCGTGATGTCTGGCTCGATCTTGAGGATTGGTTCTCTCAAAGCAACAATCCAAGGATCTTCAAACTGAAACGCGACATTGCTACTCTCACTCAAGGCTCCATGACAATCTCTGCATACTTTACAACACTTAAAAGTCATTGGGATGCGCTAGCCATGCTCACTCCCACACCACAATGCACTTGTGGCATCTTAACAGAATTGAATCACATGCAAGATACTAACGTGTTTTTCAGTTTTTAATGGGGTTGCATAACTCATATGCTTCGATTCAAAGCTAATTTTTGGCTATGGATCCATTATCTCCTGTTAACAAGGTATATTCAACCTTGCATCAAGAAGAGAAACAACACCTTCTTCATAGTCTTAGTTTTCCAAGTGAGTCTGTTGCTATGATGGCTCCTCGTCATCTTTCTCATCCTTTTGATAATAAAGGGTGAGGGCGTGGTTGTCCAAAATGTGACTATTGTGATGGTGATGGTCACTGGAGAACACACTGTTATAAGCTCAATGGATATCCCAGCAACAGACCTCAACCTCGTGGAACACTTGATAGAATATCTGGTTCGTCAAAGGCAGCTAATAATGTCATTGGTTCTTCCACTCCAACTGGTTCCTCAAAAACTGAAAATATTGTTACTGGTTCTTCAACCTCTATTGAGATAGCTATCCCTGGCCTCACAAGTGATCAATACAATCGACTCTTGGGATATCACCCGTGAACACCAACTCTACCAACTTTGCTGGTAATCCTGTCTCCTGTCACTCTGTTTGTTTTTCTAACCGAGAATGGATTATTGATTCAGGAGCCTCATATCATATGACTTTCGGTTTTTCATCCCTTAATAACACTCAACTTCTTAATCAACCATGTCCTATTTCACTTCCAAATGGTGACATCGTATCTATCACTTATACTGGCACATTGTGTATTTCTCCAACAATTTCTCTTCCTAATGTTTTATATGTACCATCATTTAAATTCAATCTATTGTCCATCAACAAACTCACTAGTACTCTCAACTGTGTTGCTATTTTTTTTTTCTGGCTTTTGTGTTTTTCAGGACCTATCAACGAGGAAGCTGATTAGAATGGGTGAAGTACGGGATGGACTTTACCACTACAAACCTTTCTCTGCCTCTGTTTTTCATTCTCAACGCATTTCTGACTCTACTCTTTGGCATGAACGACCCGGTCACCCTTCTACTTCAAGTATTCCAACAACTTTAAATTTTCCAAAATCATATTTGCCTTGTGATGTTTGTGCTAAAGCAAAACACACTTGTTTACCTTTTTTTTTTAATACAAATAAGAGCACGTTTTAATCGGATTTATTGTGATATATGGGGTGGTTATCCTATAGCTTCATATTCAGGTGCCCATTATTTTTTAACCATTGTGGATAATTACTCCGCACTACATGGGTTTATCTCATGCGTATGAAATCAGAAACTTTTACATGCCTTACCAATTTTTGTGCAATGGTTAAAAATCAATTTAATCGCACCATTAAGCATGTGCGCACTGATAATGGACAAGAGTTTTTATCTAATAACATCCAAATTTTTTTTCACGACCATGGCATTCTTCACGAGCGCACATGTGTGGATACACCTCAACAAAATGGCGTTGCTGAACGTAAACATCGCCACCATCTTAATGTGGCTTAGTGTTTATATTTTCAAGCCAATCTTCCCATTTCCTTTTGGGGTGAATGCATTCTCACAGCCACTTATTTAATTAACCACACTCCTTCACCCCGCCTTAATCATAAGTCACCATATGAACTCCTTTTTCAAAAACAACCATCATATTCACATTTACGAGTGTTTGGGTGTTTATGTTATGCTCAAACGACTCGCAAAAATCATGATAAATTTTCTCCTCGTGCTCTACGATGTGTTTTCTTAGGCTACCCTAACCATTATAAGGCTTATCGTGTCTACGATCTTGAACATAAAAAAAATTTCATTTCTCGTGATGTTACATTTGAAGAAAATATTTTCCCTTATCATCTCATGACCTCAAATCCCACACCTTCCCCGGTTCTTCCCCTTCCTATCCCTGAAATTCCATCTAACACTGCTTCTGCACAGCCTATTACCTCCCCTCCCCTTCCCTCCTCACACGAACCGTCATCCACATCATCCACCCCACCCCTTCCCACACGACCAAAACGAGTTGTCACCCGTCCCACTTACTTAGCTGGCTATATTTGCCCTTCTTTACCAAGGTCCTCCACTGCTTCACAAGTTTCACGCTCTTCCTCAGCTATGGTTCTCTGTCTCTCTTCTTTTTTGTCTTATAAACGTTTCACTCCTAAACATCTCGCCTTCCTCTTTGCACTCTCCCATTACCCTGATCCCACCTCCTATTCTAAAGCTACCTGTCACCCTCACTGGTGTGATGCCATGGTAGCTGAAATACAAGCCTTAGAAGAAAACCATACTTGGACCCTTCAACCCCTTCCATCTGGCAAAACCCCAATTGGTTATAAGTGGGTGTTCAAAACAAAATTTCAGGCTGATGGTTCCATAGAGAGACACAAAGCTCGCTTAGTGGTCAAGGGATATGCTCAGGTAGAAGGTTTGGATTATCATGACACTTTTGCTCCTGTTCTTAAACTCGTTACTGTTAGATGTGTTCTTGCAGTGGCTGCAGCTCGTCATTGGCATCTTTTTCAGTTGGACGTCCACAATGCATTCCTCCATGGCGACCTTGATGAAGATGTTTTTATGACTCCTCCACCAAGCTATTCCAAACAGACGAATGCCCGTGTTTGTCATCTTCAAAAATCACTCTATGGCCTCAAACAAGCCTCTCGCAATTGGTTCTCTAAATTATCATCTGCTTTACTTACTACAGGTTTTGCCCAGTCATAGGCGGATCACTCTCTCTTCACTTGCCATCGGGGACAATCCTTCACTCTCATACTTATTTATGTTGATGACATTCTCTTGGCAAGAAATGATCTCTCTGACATCGATAACTTCAAAGTCATGCTTGCTTAACGCTTTAAGCTTAAGGACCTCGGCCAACTCAAATATTTCCTTGGCCTTGATATTGCTCGCTCTCCTACTGGCATCTTTCTCACTCAACACAAATATGCCCTTGACATACTTGCTGATAGCGGTCACCTTGGTGCACGTCCCTTTTCTTTTCCAATGGAACAACATCTCAAGCTCAATAATACTGATGGTGATTGATTAGTACTTAAAAAAGCATTTTTATCAAGGTTTTATATCATCATTTTGCACTTGAAGTATCAATAACTCCTTAACTAAAGCATGTTTTATAATAACATATCTAATAATATAAGATACCTTTAATTTATGGTAAGTGTTCATCTTAAATACAGGCCTATCACATAAATGAAAGAATTGATTGATGAGTTGAAGTACTGAAATTGAAAGGACAAAGAGATGGCCAAACTTAGAAAAGAGATGTTGGTGTAGTCCAAACTAGAACATTGTTCGGTAATCAGGTCATATCTGGAGCTGTAGATCTCGGATTTAGGTCTACTTTATATGGATGGAAAGGTAAGACATAGGCCTACAACTTGCATGCGGAACCCAAGATTTAACAAGGCCATTTCCAAGTCCAAATTATAGCAACAACGAAGAAGTCCGAATCTGTCTTGCAGCCCAGACACTGTTCATTGTTCAGCCCATATCTCGAGTTCTAGAAGTCCAAATGATCTCAAATGTTTACCCTAGAGAGATGAGACAATTCCCTATAACTTTCATGATTGAAGTCTCTTCAAATTATGATGTTATCAATGACGTTTTTGGCAAACAAGAAGATAAGAATTGTCACCAAGTCAAGATGTGGCCACCCATTCATCAATTAGTCAACAAATCAATAGTTTTGAATTTTGGCCTATAAAAAAAGGCATTTGCCATGTATTTAGGCATCTTGGTGTTCAGATCAAGATCATGCTCTTGCTTTCTCTCTTTGTATTTTTATAATGCTTAAGTTTTGCTTATATTAATCTCTTGCTTATGCTTTTCATTTCCTTTCCTTGTTTATTTATGTTTCTCTCTTTCATTATGTCTAGCTAGGTTAATTATGTCAAGGTGAAAAGGGTAAACTAATGGTGTAAGAATAAGTATAATATAAACTTAACATGGACCTTAATGTTGGATACTAACATGCTTTATATTTGTTATCTTGTTCACTTTTAATACT
>Ga0325410_1003361_pt1 | contig 18038 bp, 13 predicted proteins | sample PopdelMetagenome_16_FD_206182 | JGI IMG/M metagenome (GOLD analysis project Ga0325410, IMG submission 206182) | Populus deltoides microbial communities from Bellville, Georgia, United States - Xylem-PdIQD-R3 | ecosystem: Host-associated > Plants > Phyllosphere > Stem > Wood/Secondary xylem... | reverse complement strand
TTAAGCAGCCATGTATTATTAATGAAGTTAAGACGTTTTATGCAATCTGCGGTTTATTCTCACCCTAAGAGAACACATCACTTAAATAATTTAGTGGGACCTAACATTGGTATCAGAGCCAGGTTATAGGAACCAATAAAGAACGTATTGAGCATCTAAAAATTGCACTCGGTTAATTCCAAAATGGACTACACAGAATGGAGATCGATATGGCTGATAGGCATCGCCAAGTGGAAGAAACCCTCAATCGTCTCTCCGATGTGTTGCTTGATAACCAGGAACCTACAAATCATGGTAATCAATATCGTGAAGGCCACGATGGAGGGTGACAAATTGTATCTTCCAAAACAGCGAAGCTTGAGTTTCCTAGATTTTCAGGAGATGACCCGACCGAATGGTTCAATTGTGTAAATCAATTTTTTGAGTTTCAGAATAGTTCTGAAACACAAAAAGTCTCTTTGGCATCCTACCATTTGGAAGGGGAAGCAAATCAATGGTGGCAGTGGATTTGCATGAATTTCCAAGATGAAGGACGTGCTATTGCATGGGTAAATTTTAAAGATGAACTTTGGGCTCGCTTTGGACCATCAGAGTGCGAAAATTTTGATGAAGCTCTTTCGAGAATTAGACAAACTGGATCCCTGCATGAATACCAGCGAGAATTTGAACGGTTAGGCAATTGGGTCAGAGGTTGGACACAAAAGGCTTTAGTGGGAACTTTTATGGGTGGTTTAAAGTCAGAGATATCTGATGGAATTCGTATGTTTAAACCACAAACATTAAAAGATGATATCAGCTTTGCACGAATGAAAGATGATCAGCTCATGAGACAGAGAAAGTTCCTACGTCTAGCATCACCAGTATGAGCTTCTCTATCTCTTTCACCATCAACGTCAACAACACCGGTGAAACCTATACGACGTTTGAGTTGGGATGAAATGCAGTGGAGATGACTTTAAGGATTATGTTTTAATTGTAATGAAAGTTTTACAGTAGGGCATAAATGTCAAGGAGCAAAATTGCTTATGCTAGAAGGCTATGATGACGACGAGGCAGCTGTCTGTGACAACATCTACGACAAACAGCATGCTACACCCAACCTTAAGGAATTTATGGAACCAGAGATTATGTTGCATGCGTTAACAAGATGGACTGCACCCAAAACCATGCGAGTTACTGCCAGAATTGGTTCTAATGCCATATTCACATTAATTGACACCGTTTCCACACACAATTTCATTAGTGAACGTATGGCTAACTTACTGCATCTACCAGTGGTGTCAACTAAAGCGTTCATATTACGAGTAGCAAATGGAGAGAATCTCAAATGTCAAGAAAAGTTCAACGAGGTAGATCTACAAGGCTCTATTTTTTCCTTAACACTGTATTCTCTACCATTCACAGGGCTGGATTTGGTGCTGAGAATTCAATGGCTCGAGTTACTCGGGTCTGTTGTTTGCAACTGGAAATAGTTAACCATGGAATTCTTTTGGGCAAATAAAACGGAAGGGATAGACGGCCATGAGATTCAAGCAACTACATTTAAAGAGATATCTAAAGAAATTGGTTCAAGCAGTGCCATATATGTATTTTGTCTTCAGATTACCATGCAGGATACACAAGCTATCATTCAACCGAGCATGTAAGAAGTGTTGCAAGAATTTTCTGATGTATTTATGGAGCCTTTCAGTTTACCACCTTCCAGGCAGATTGATCACAGCATTCCCTTGAAAGAAGGCACTGCACCGGTGAATGTACGCCCATATCGTTATGCTCATTATCAGAAGAAGGTGATTGAGAAACAGGTCCAAGAAATGCTAAACTTCGGACTTGTTCAGCCTAGCACTAGTCCCTTCTCATCACCGGTAATCTTGGTTAAAAAGAAATATGGTAACTGGCGCTTTTGCACAGACTATCGTGCACTCAACGCTGCCATAATTAAAGACAGATTTCCAATTCCCACTGTTGAAGACATGTTGGATGAACTCTACGGTGCATCTTATTTTACCAAGTTTGATTTACAGGCTGGGTACCATCAAGTTCGAGTAAGTCCTCCTGATATCCCAAAACTGCATTCAGGACATATAATGGACATTATGAGTACTTGGTTATGCCTTTTGGCTTATGCAATGCACCGTCTACGTTCCAAGCAATTATGAATTCTATCTTCCATCCTCATCTTAGAAAATTCATCTTGGTTTTCTTTGATGATATATTGGTTTATAGTAATAAATGGGAACAACATTTAGAGCATGTGCAACAGACCCTAGCAATATTACGGCAGCACCAATTCTTTGTCGAAATGAGTAAATGTGCCTTTCAGCAACAAGAGCTAGAATACATGGACACATCATCACAAATCATGCAGTGAAAATAGATGCTATAAAGGTGGAAGCAATGGTAGCATGGCCATACCCTACTAATATTTCTTCTTTAGGTGGATTTTCATGTTTAACAGATTATTATCGGAAGTTTGTTAGCCATTATGGAGTTCTTGCTCGGCCTCTCACCAACATCCTCAAGAAAGGCCAATTTGTTTGGGATGACAACGCGGAGTTTGAGTTCATTACCCTCAAGCAGGCCATGACAACAACTCCTACACTCACCATGCCCAATTTCAATGACTCATTTACTATTGAGACTGATGCTTTTAGTGAAGGCATTGGTGCTGTGCTGTCGCAACAAGGTAAACCAGTGGCCTTTATAAGCTGGGCACTCGGAGTAACTAAACTATCCTGGTCTACATACGCCAAAGAAATGTTGGCTATCATTGAGGCTATCCGCTTGTGGCGACCTTACCTTCTAGGCAAGAAATTTTTCATTCAAACTGATCACCGTAGCCTTAAGTATCTTTTGGAGCAGCGAATAGTTACCCCAGAACAGCAAAACTAGGTCGCCAAACTTTTGGGCTACGACTGCGAAATATTATACCGACCTGGGCGTGAAAATTATGCCGCAGATGCACTCTCCAGGAAACAAGGCAGTCCCATTCTTAACCATCTTTTTATTCCACAGGTTAATCTATGGGAAGATATCAAGCACGCCACCACAACTGATCCATATATCCAGACCAAGGGTTGTTTGGCCAATGATAATCCTGCAAGCTCGTATATGTGGCGTAATGGGTTACTCTTCCACAAAGGGAAGGTCATTGTTCCTGACGATAACTCCTTACACACTCGTTTACTCCATGAAATGCATAACACCAAAACAGGCAGCAATTCTACTGGCCGAGGATGCATCGATCAGTTGAGGACTATTAAAGGATGCGACGTTTTCCAAAAGATCAAAACTGAAACAATGGCTCCAGCAGGCCTTCTACAGCCCTTACCCATTCCCTGTCAGGTGTGGGATGACATTTCTTTAGACTTTATTGAAGGATTGCCCACTTCCTAGGGCAAAGATACAATTATGGTGGTTGTTGACAGGTTTAGCAAATCAGTTCATTTTCTTCCTTTAACCCATCCCTTTACTGCTAAAATTATGGCTGACAAGTTTATGGACGGAATTATCAAGCTCTACGGCATGCCCATTTCTATTGTCAGTGACCGCGTTCCCATTTTTGTTAGCAAATTCTGGTAGGAATTCTTCAAGTTATCGGGCACCAAATTACAGCTCAGTTCTGTTTACCACCCACAAACTGACGGACAGACGGAGGTCGTTAATTGCTGTGTTGAGCAATATCTGCGCTGTTTCGTTCACCAATGGCCTCGTAAGTAGAACTGTTATCTACCATAGGCCGAATACTGGTATAATACCACGTACCATATTTCTACTGGCATGACCTCGTTCCAGGCATTGTATGGTCGACTACCCTCATCCATTCCATTGTACATTGAAGGCCTATCGGCTGTGCATGAAGTTGATCAACATTTTTTTGCATCGCGATGCTTTGCTTAAACAACTTAAGATCAACTTAGAAACTTTGGTTAATTATATAAAGCAAATGGCTGATTGCAAGAAAAGGGATGTATCGTTTGAAGTTAGCAGCTGGGTTTTTCTCAAGTTATATCCTTACCGCCAGCAAACGGCTTTCAAACGTGTCCATTAAAAGCTAGCCAGTTGTTTTTATGGGCCCTACTTGATTCTGGAAAAATGTGGCCTTGTTGCCTACAAGTTACAACTGCCAGATCACGCGCGGATCCATCCCGTGTTTCATGTTTCTTTATTGAAACCATACCATTCCACTGCTGGACAAGCAGTTCTCCATCAGACCGAGTTGCCACCAGTCACTGATGACTGTGTTGTCATTTTAAAGCCTCAAACTATTTTGGATACACGCTGGATCAAACATGGGGGCCACCTTGTTGAGGAGAGCTTAGTTCATTGGAAGAATCTTTCCACCGATGATGTCACTTGGGAACTAACTGAACAGTTGCTCGCTAAATTCTCGCCAACCATCCTTGAGGACAAGGATCCTCTTCCCTGGGGGAGTAATGTTAGGCCATGAAGTTCAATTCATGGCCTCAAACCAAATCCCAAATACTTATGAGTGTGCATGTCCTATGCACTCAAACGTGCAATCATACTTGCGGGCAAGACATGCATGCAGACGGGCAGTTAGAAGACATGCATTTTGCATGCAGGCAGTACTGGAATTGATGGGTCTCTTACAATTATATGTGTTAATTACTTATTTGTATTTCTGTTAGTTCGTGTGTTTTACATTATCCTTTATTCTGTTAGTTTGTAAACACGTGGGTTGTTAAATGGTTTTGCTATTTAAGCAGCTAAGTATTATTAATAAAGTAAAGAAGTTTTATGCAATCTGTGGTTTATTCTCACCTTAAGAGAAAACATCACTTAAATAATTTAGTAGGACCTAACAACTTTCCTCTTAGCCCTGATAACCTTGAAGATTAATTACGACATTCATAGCTACTTTTTTATTCTATTTTTTAAAAAGAAGAGATATGGAGTATTTAGTTTTATTAACCACGAAGATAATTCTTCTATATTTTTCTTTTTTTTTTTATAACGATAAATTATACTCAGGAAACTTAATCCTAAATGGAGGCCTTATTCCTCAATTCATAAGGATAAATTATACGTATCTTGCTTGGAGGAAAAGATATTGGAAGGAGGACATCCACCACGGGTGTTTTTAGCCTTATTCCTTAATCAATTAGCTGGAGTTGCTTTGGTGTTTGAGATTGTTGTTGGTGAAGTTTATAAATGAATAATAATAATAAAAATATCCATCTTATACTTAAAAGAAACATTTAATTCTAAGTGTTTATAAGTGAGTTTTTATTGTGTAGTAAATTAAATGAAAGTCATGGTGAATTAGCTCTTCTAGTGGGCTTTGTAAAGCTATTATATAAATATTTATAATATTATAAGATGACATCTAACACTTATAAATTGTATGATCCTTGAATAGATGTTAAGACGACTTTCTTAAATGGAGATTTAAAGGAGAAAGTGTATATGGAGCAACCTGAGGTTTTATACTTCCTGAAAATAAGAAAAAAAAATCTATAAATTAGTAAAGTCTTTACATGGTTTAAAAGAAGCTTTGAAACAATGGCATGAGAAGTTTGATAAAATAATTTTGTTGAATGATTTTCATCACGATGGTGTCAATAAATGCATGTATTCCAAATTCACAAAAATACTTTGGTGTAATTATTTGTCTCTACGTAGATGACATGTTAATCTTTAGCACCAATATGGTTGGAATAGTTGAAACCAAAAGGTATCTTCTATTTTTAAAATAAAAGATCTTGGTGAAGTGGATATAATTTTAAATATCAAAGTTAAGAAACATAGTAATGGCTATGCATTTAATCAATCATATTACATTAAGAAAATCCGTGATAAGTTTAAGCATCTCAATATAAAAGAGGTTAATATCTCATTTGAGTATAGTATTAAGTTAATTGATTATTGTGATAAAACGATAGCACAACTAGAATATACTATTGTCATAGAAAATCTTATGTATGCTATGCATTGTACAAAACTAGATATAGCTTTTGTTATATACAAGTTATGAAGATATACAAGCAAGCCATATATAGATCATTAGAAGGCTATTGCAAGAGTCTTTGGTTATCTAAAAAGAACAATTGATTTAGGATTGTTTTATTTTGGTTTTCCAGTTTTATGAAAGGATATTGTGATGTAAGTTGGATAACTAGTTCAAGTGATAATAAATCCACATCGGGATGGATTTTCTCACTTGGAGGAGGTGCAATATCTTAGACATCTAAGAAATAAATGTGCATATCTCATTCTACCATGGAACCACAATTTATTACTATGGTTGTTGTATATAAAGAAGCAGAATGACTAAAAAAATATGTTATTAGATATTAAGTTGTAGCCACAACCTATAAGTCAATGGTAAGTCAAGACATGTAAGCATTCATCATGGATATGTTTGAGAGTTGATTACAAATGGGGCAATGTCTATGTGAAGTTTGTAAATAATTTTGCGGATTTGCATATAAAAGGACTATTTAGAGACATGGTAAAGAAAACAACTAGTAAAATGGAGTTGAAACTCGTTATTAAGGATACTAGTAATAGAACCCAACTTCGGATTAGCAAGAAGCTTGTCTCTAAGTCTAATGTGTTGAACAACAAGTTATTGTTTAGTATGTGTTGGACATTGATAATTAATTTTGGACTTTATTCTGATAGTATTTAATGTGTTATATTACCTAAAGGAGGATTAGTGCAGGCTCTTAATGGAATTTAAAGTTTGTTTTTAATGTAATAGAAACATGTATAATTCCACCAATATGAATATAGAAATGATGCTACTTTTGACAAGAGTTAGGTTTTCAATTATAAATATAAATGAAAATAAGATATTAGCACATGGTCATAGTAGTGCTACATTCTTGTAAACCTCTTTAAGAATTTGAAATAGTATTATGTGTGTAGTATCTTTAATTGTACAGCAAAATTTTTGGTTTAATTTGTGGACATCAATAATTTTAGTAAGATTCAAGTATGACACTTAGCACTTAGAACTTAACACTATTATATGAATATTTATAATATTAAAAGATGATCATTGGCACTTGAAACTTAGAACTTAATATGTTAGTGAGATTAATTTTTTTTAATATATTTCTTCAATTTTCATAATTAATTTTGACATTTGTGATCATTGAGATAAAATTGAATAACAACTATCCAGTTTAATTTAAAATATAGTTGTTTAATTAACAGTCATATAGTCTTCTTAACAATCATAATATTAACAAACATAATGTTTTATTATAATACTTCAAATGTATATACACTTGTTACTACACAAAGAACATATAAACAAAAAAAAAGTGATTCTTTTTCATTTGTCTCCTCTTCTTATTCTTTCAAAGGTGTAGAGGGTTAGTTATGTTATGGGGGTGTTGTATTTGTGTTGGATAATTAAACATCTTAAATGTAGTGTTTTCATGTCTCTAAGACAACTCTTTATTTGTTTCCATTCATAAACAATTTCTTCAACAATTATAGTATAGATTAGTTTTCAAAATAGTTTTCACTTAAAAAAATATTAAAATAAATTTTTTTTAGATTTTTTTTATTTTTGATATTATCATATCAAAATTATAAAAAAATACTAAAAAAACATCAATTACTACATTTTCAATTTTAAAAACATCTAAACATAAAAGTAGAAAATATATCATACACCTCATTAAATACGTATTAGTGTTAAGGTCGAGGTTTAAGAAAATCTACACCAATTCTTCGATTACTTAAATGATAAAAAACAAGATAAAAAAAAGAAGAAGAGAATTAAGTCAAAAATATATTTGTCTATAATACTTGTAATAATCAAACCGAATTTCCACACCCCTTTCGGGACCCATTTATCTAGTATGGAGCCAAGTTTCAAGGTTTATGACGTGGTTATTAAAAGAAATTTTTTGTTGTATATTCTTTTTTCTCTTTTAAGAGTTGGGAGTATAATTATTTTTTAAAATATTTTTTATTAAAAAATATGTTAAAATAATATATTTTTTATTTTTTAAAAATTATTTTTAATATCAGCGTATCAAAATAATCTAAAAATATCAAAAAAAATATTAATTTACAGAAAAGAAAAAAATAAAAATAAATTCAAAATTTTTTAAAATATTTATAAAATGTAAAAATAAATAGCTTCTAAGCCATCCTATGTTTTTCCATAAAAGATAACCAACAAATGCGTTGAACCTCCTCCTCCTCCTTCTTTTTTTTTTTTTTTTTTTTATTATTTACAAATTTATTAATTGAGCTGGCAAAGATCCACTAGCTAGAAATTTAACCAAAAGAATTACGTAACTTTTACGGGATCATTTTTATCTTAAGAAAAAAAATTTCAATATTGGCCAAAATAATTAACCGGAATAGAAGACTGCAATTGATGATCGTATGAGCTATAATTTCGTGCATATGAAAGTTGTATTCTCTGGAGAAAGATTATCACAAAAAAAATTTTTTTTTCCTGAAAATATCGCAGAATATCATGGTCTAATTTATATTACAAGTACAAAATATACTATAAGAGTTAGTATTTTACTGTAGCAATTTATACCAGTTATATTTTTTTTAATTTTATCCTCAAATTATTTTTCAATTGCATCCTTTTATAATTAATTTGTTAAATTTGTCCATGAAAGATAAAATTAAATAAAAGATGATCAAAGTATAAAATAAAAGGAGATTTTTCATGGCTAATCTTAAATTCGCATGAGAAAATACTTTTTGGTCCACCAACTTTTCCTTTTCTTTTTTATTGTCCCCATAGTTTTTGAAATATTTGTTTTGATTCACAATTTTGTTTTTCTATCCTTATGTTTAAGAGAGAAAAGAGAAACTCGTCATTTACCATATTTCTATTACAATTCAATAAAGAATTTAATGGAGGTGTTTTTACACCTTCAACTTGTTTGAAAAAGTAGATTAATCCTTTTTTGTTGTATTTGAATATTTTAAAATTTTTTATTTAGGTATAAATGCACTATAAAAAAAAACATTATATTTCAATAATTATTCAATTTTTTTCATGTTTCTCAAATAATGTTATACGCATGGGAGTGTTAACATTTTTTTTTCTAATTATTATGTGCCTAGTATGAAAAGGAAAACTCATGAATATTCAATTAACATAAAATTTATGTTTTATTAAGATCTTTAATACATTTTTCTTGATATAATTTTATCACATTTATCATTTTTTTCTCATCTTCAATGATATATAAAATTGTTAGAGTTTGTTTTAATGTTTTTTTTTTGAAATTTACTTTTAAGATTTTTATTAAGAAAATAATACTTGCAATTTACAAAACATTACGGTATTGGGTTAGTCATTAATTTGTCAATGTCTATTTTTTTAATCTTATTTTTAAATAAAATATATTTTCAAAAAACACAAAGTTATTAAACTCAAAAGAGTCTATGAGCTGGGTCACTAGTTTAGCATGTTAACTCGAGTTAATTGATTGAAAATTGAATCTCATATAGAGTCATCATGATCTCAAATAAATATCCTCATATTGGGTTGATGCTCGATTTTGCTAACATCAATTTTTTTATTACATAACTAAATAAAAATATTTTCATAAAAAAATATTAAACCCAGTGGAGTATATGACTTGGGTAGCAAGTTTGGTGAGTTAAGTCAAGTTGACTCAAGTCGATCTAATAGGCTGTCATCTCAGTGTTTGAAAAACAAATGTCATCTTAATTTATTTTTAAAAAATCAAACCATATTTTTACTGATAGTCTAGGTTATCTTTAGACCTGCCAAGTCAAATAGGTCATATCGAAATAATTTTCATATGATTTAATTTAAAGCTTAAGCTAAATAAAGAGTCGAGTTAGAAGTTTTTAAAGTTAGCATATTGGAACATGTCTAATGACATTATCAAAGAATTTCCCATGACTTTGATACTTTTTATATTAAAAAAATAATTCAACTTGTATGAAATAATTATCTAATTTAAACTAAAACTTGATACGTTGATTTTTTAAAATTAAAAAAAAAATCATATAAGAAAAGAACTATTTAACCTCCCCTCACCCTTCCCCAACTACATTAAAATGGGATATGCTCATAGTTTTTATAGCAAGTTCCATTTTTATACATGTTTATTAGATCTAATCATACTTTTATGGGTTGATTTAGAACTTAAATATGTTGGATATTAATCAGAATGTCTAGGTTATTTACTTCATGAAACTCAATCAAGTCCATCAGTGTCAAATACAAAAATTCAAACTTAATTATATGCTGATTACATTTTTTAAATTGATTTCCAACTTTTATTTTTAATAAAAGAGTAGTATTAGGAGTGGAAGGTGATATTATTTAAGGGCATATTGGTTCTATTTAAAAAAAAATGATAAATAATGTTTTTTGAGATAAAGACTGCTTATTTTATTTTTGAAAAATAACCTTGATAAACTTTAAATAAAAAAATATATATTGTGCTTATATGGGTCTTGGTTAAATTATGTTGTATTTCTATTTACTTAAAAAAATCAACCTCGAATCATCACCTAATGAACACTCTAAATGAATCCTTTAATGCCATAGTGAGGATCATATCATCCTCTATTTTCTAAAAAAAATTTGACCTCAAATAATCACCTACATGAAATAAAGATTAGAAATTTTGAATATAACACTAACATTATACTCGCTTTGTAGGTCCACTTGTAGGCATTGACTCCTTTAAGGAAAATGAATGAACCATTTCCTCTAAGCATTAACTTTGATTTTCTATGTCTAGGAAATCTTTCTTTGTGCAAATGCACGCAAACCCAATTTCCTGGTTCAATTCTCTTTTTGTCTTTTTTTTTTACTTGAAATGCATACTTCATATTCTTTTTCTCAACATGTTGGTGTACCTTCTTAAGTAATGCTTTCATCACATGTGCTTTTATATTACCATCAAGTTTAACTCTTTTATTAACAAGTAAAGAAATTAAATCTAGTAGATTTAAACCATAAACTATTTTAAATGGTGAATATTTTTTTTTAATTTAATAGATTAACACATATTGATTTTTTTTTTGTGACATATCAAACAAAAATCATAAATGTTCAATATGCTCACCTAGATTCTTACTCTAAATATCATCAAAGTAATAAACAATAAAGATACCTATAAATGCATATAATTTATGATTCATCAATCTCATTAAATTATTATGTGTACTAACCATTCAAATAACTCACATTTAGTCTTAAAGTTATTTTTTCCCTTCATCCCCTTCTTTCATCTTAATTCGATAATAACCAATTATCAAATCAATCTTACTAAACACATAAGATCCATGCAACTCATTAAGAATATAATCAATTATAGGGATATGATGTCTATATTTTACCATACTATTGATGATTGCACCTTATAACAATGGCAAACAACTATAGATCTCGTCAGGAAATACATAATAAGATATGGATAATAACTTATACCTTTTATTATAAAGCCTTACCAAACTTTGATTGTCTTGTAATTTTAACTCAAAATGAAAAACAATCTCTAACAACTTTTGGAAAAAATTTAGTTTGATACAATTGTCATATAAAAAATTATGCTTGTTGGCATAAATTTGTACAGTAGAACAAATTAAGCTTAAATACAAATTTAATTGTTCTATATCATCCTCAAAATCCTATAACAAAGATATAGCAACACTAGGAATAAAAGAATCAAGATTGTTAGTGTTAAAATATGCCTCCTTATACACAAGTAAAACCATAGGCATGTCAGAAAAACATGTACTCTTTAATTGGTCTTGTTTAAGTCTTCGAAACTCTTTTTTTTCTCAATTTTTTCCTTCAAAACAACATCGTATAAAAATAGTAGCTGATAATAATTTTAGATAAGCACGCCTTACTAACAACTTTCATATGTATTTTTGCATGGTAATCACGACCTCACATTTGTTGTATTACCATTTCAACTTCACTTTTCTTTTTCAATTTCAATTGGTCTTCATAAACTTATTTAGGTGACAATGATGCAATTATGTATGTCCTTCCATCCTTCTTAAATGAATGCCTATTTTTAAATCCATCATATTTGGCCTTCCTATCAAAATGCCAAGTTCTCCCTAACAATAAATGACTAATAAACATATAAACCATATCACACAAAACCTCATCCTTATACTTTCCAATCGAAAAAGAAATCAAAACATGTTTAGTCACCATAACTTCACCACATTCATTAAACCATCAAAGCTTATAAGGTTTATCATGCTTAACAGTGTTCAGATTCAATTTCTTAACAAGTATAGTACTAGAAACATTAACACAACTTTTAATATCAATAATTATGCTACACACCTTATTACTAATATGATATATAGCATGAAAGATGTTCTCTCTTTGTTGCTCCTTTACTAATTTCATAGCAACTTTCTGATCAACAACCTTTGAAAACTTCTTGTATTTATCTACAGCCTTTCAAGCTTGAAATTTTAATCTTTCTTCCTTCCTAGCATTAGGAACCCTTTGGATTTATCTCTTTTGCAATTTAACATCTCTTTTATCTCTATGATTAGGATCATCATGTAAACTAGCAATCAAAGTCTATTGTCTCTCCATTATGTTCATAACCTCCTCAAATCTTAAGGTTATCATATCAAACTTCCTTTCCACAGCCTCATTACCCTTTGGTGATGAACCATTTTTGGTGAAAATTTTAATTTTTGAAAATAAATATTAGTAGCAAAGATGAAAAATATTCTCATACACTTCCTCACGTGTTTACTCTAAAATTAATGTCTCTCATCTCATGTTTCACATAAATTTATAGGCTTTTCACTTGAATATACTCACCATGCCTTTTACCTCTCATTTCTTAACTTCTTGTTCTTAAAAGTAACTAGCACAATAATCAAATGAATCAACTAATCAAATAGCAAACTCTAATTAATTATTAACTCAAGAAGCAAATATTTAACTTAAAACTAGCAAATTAACGAAACTATGAATGCAAATTTTATAAGTAACAATGCATATTTCATGCGAGATATATGACATTATGAAGACTTGAATAAAATTATAGAATCAAGAAAAATCAAGGCAATCAAGAAAATCAAGAAACTAAAGATTTTTTATACGAAACTCGAAAACTGAAGGAATTAATACTAACCCAGTAAAATTTCAAGAATCAAATCAAAATAACGCAAAGATTATTTTTTTCCCCTTTTAAACGTTCAACCAAATCACCATATTTTGATTTCTCTTCTATTTTTAATAATTTGTAAACTCAAAATAATTCAAGAACCAACTTTTTTTATATATACTTATCTTCTAGTAATCAAAATCCACAAAACACAAAATAGTTTTTTTATGCTAACAATCGGCAAACTAAGAAAACACAAGAACAGAGATATAAAAACACTAGTCAATGCTAAGACATAGAGAATCAAGAAAATTAACGAGAAATAAAAGAATATGAATTAAAAAGATATAACTTGAAATTAGATCAAAATCTAATACCAACTGATGTGAACCTTACGAATATAATGATCTGCAAACTCACAGACAAATTGATTTCCTTCCAAGAAAGATAAAATCAAGTTTGAATTTGAGCTTGACCTAGAAGGAACCTTGTCCTGAAAAACCAAGACTATAAATAAGACCACCCCCACCCTACGCCTATATCAAGACAATATGCGGCAACTTTGTTATTATTGTCAAAATTGAATAAAATCTTTACATAAGACTATTTATATGTAAACCCTAAAAATAATGGATCGGGCATGCACCCAATTTAAATAAAGCTCAAACTAATTAAAATTAGGTTTAAAATAATAAAAATAAATAAAATAATAGTCTAAGATTATTTTTCACCTTATGCTGCATATGATAATGAAAAATATCCAAGAGAAATATTTGTTAAAGAATCCTTGCTAAACAAAAGTCCAATGCTTTGTAAAATAAGAATTAATTTCTGACCAATTAATTCTTCTTGTTTGATATAGAATCCTTATAAAATAAGTAAGCCAATGGTTGCCACATATATTCTCAATAGCATTAAGGACTCCTTATAATGAATGGAACCAATAACTCTTAAAAAAAATGTTTTTTTTTTCTATTTTCGCACTTTAAGAGTAGATTGTAAGCTCAACTTCAAATACATCATTCTCTCTTATCTAGATGAATTTGCAGAACTACCATATATGATTATAAACTTACAAATGTGTAATTTCTAACCCTATTAAAATCACATCCAATTTTTTTTGTAGCTTCAGATATGACTCAAAACATATACAAAGGTCCAAATTGAAAGATTTGAACCTTTTTAACTCAAACCTTTTGACTTAGCCTATTGAACACATATGACCCAAAACATATACAAAGGTCCAAATTGAAAGATTTGAACCTTTTTAGCTCAAACCTCTTGACTTAACCTATTGAACTCCTCTTGAACCCCCTTCATTTTAGGCCTTATAATAGACCTAGTGTACACTCCTAATGGATCCTTTGATGTCATAGCTAGGATCACATCACCTTTTTTCTAGCACTCTTAGCTTCAGCTCTAGTTGTTATATATTTCTCATATATCTCTGTAAGAATGTCAAAGTAATAAAAAGGCTTTCCTCGAATAAGACTTAATTTAGAATTAGCCTTGTAACAAAAATAGATAAATAAAGGTTAAAACAATTGTAACTAATAAATACATAATAATGAAAATATAGCAAGTGAATTATATCATCTATACCTTCAATAAAGATTTTCACACCTCCATTGGAGACTCAAATGTTTTGGAAGTGTCATTCCATCCAATTCCACTTTTTAATTCAATTTTTTTTACTAAAATGATTTGCTCCTTAAAAGTTTTAAAATGATTATATACTTTTATCATGGAGATATTCAAAGAAAAGATTTCATTAATTTTAGTTATCACTTTCCTATTAGCTTTAGAAGAAAAGGCTTTATCTTCCTTTTGATCCTTATTTTTTTGTTTCATAAGAATTTGAAGCATCATCTCATCCATTTCTATGGTCCATCACCATCATTTCCACCTTTGATCTCAATAACATCCATGCATCCATTATACCACCTATTATTATATGGCATCATGTAATAAATTCGTTAACTTACATTACTTAAGTAAAAATAAATAAACATAAAAAATAAGGCTATAATAATGCAACAACGGTTCAATAAATATTATAACAAAAATACATAAAAGTTAAGCATCCAATATCAAGTTCAAGATATTTAAAACAACTAATTTAATATAAAATAGAAGTTAATGTCGAGATATGTAATCATGTCATATTTATGTAGTCATGGTCTCTCTCATAATTTTCCTCCTCCATCCATCTTCACCCCTAGCAATTCATCCATAACTAAATTTACGTTCAAGTTCACTATTCATGAGGTCTTTATCAACTAGTGTAATAATTTCTTCATCCGAATCAAAATCCATTAAGAAGTTGTGTAAAATGCAACATGTTAAAACAATTTCACACACCTTGTCCACATCATATCTTGACATCTTAATTATAATTAGAAATCTTGACTTTAAAATACTGAAATCTCTTTCAATTGTATTATGTAATAAAGAATGTCTTAAGTTGAATAGATCTTTTGGGTTCTCACGAGGATGTTGAAAATATTCTTTCAAGTGATATGAAGCAATTTGATATGGAATGATAAAACCCAATCTAAACATATATTCAACATCAATCAAGAAGAATTGATCTAAAATTACAATTAGGAAAAAATAGTTTAAAAACTCTAGGTAACATTTTTTATTCATTATTAAAAGTATATGTATAAAAACTAAATACCATGAGGAACATTTAGCTTATCTCCTCTACTCAAAGCATATCTAAACTTCTTGAGTATGTAGTTGTGCCTTCTCACCTAGAAAAGAATAAGTGAGTTTCAAGTTAAAAGTGCAAGCAACAAATACATCCATTGTAAGATAACTTTTTATTTCTCTATATTTTGATATATCTTTTTTGGAAACATTAACCTGGGATATTACTTCCATCTAAAACGCTACTATAATTCTAAAAAGTTTTATTTAAATTAATAATAATGATCATATAATCTCTATAGATATTGTTAAAATAAATATATCTATATAATAAAATACCTTGAAGTATGGATAAAATATTCCTCAACGGTCAAGTATTTGTGATGGGATTGTAAAGCAATTTGGTTGAACTAAAAATTCAACTTTAAGTGTTATTAGATCTCTAAGTACTCGGTGAAAATGATGACTAATAATCTCAGAAGACTAGCAAAAATAAAAAATAAAAAAGCTTTGTGATCAAGTATGTGCCTAACCACTTAAAATATGTATAAACTTTGTAACTTGTTACTCAATAACATTGTATTGACTATTCCCAATAAGTCCTCTCCTATGAAGTATTGCAACTAATAGACTAAATACATCATAACACATATGTATTACATAATGTGAGTTATTATTTGCTTGCAGTCCTATTAGCAATTCTTGATAAACTTGTTATTTGTTCCATGTTTTTGGTTGGATGCTTGGTCTTTCAATACAAGACATATGTTGAATCATACAAGCTAAATAACCCACATAACCCACATAAGCAGCCATGACTAATATTACATTTATTTCAAATTATATTAATATACTTTATTAAGAGTATTGACAGGACTTATAGTTCATAAACATGTTAAGGATTACAATTTACATGTCACATATTAGATAAGTAAAGGACACTATGATAGAAATACAAGAAATGATTTCAGTTGGTGATAGATTTTACCTATTGTTATTCAAATTAAAAAATAGGAATTGATAGTTTTTATACCATTTTTGTTTCTATACACTAGCTATTATTTCAAATACTACTTTTCAATTTATATGTATTTTTGTTAACAACCATTCACGCATCAATCAACTATCATCCACACATATTCCTAAAAAAAACTCAACATCCACCCATAATTTGCTACTAATGTTTTAATGGGAGACGTTTATGGGCAAAACCAAAAAGGAAAAAGGAAAGGAAAGATTAGGTAAAAACTAAGAAAAGAAATGAAATGAAAAAAAGAAAAGGAAATATTAATAACATACTTTATGAGGAACAATAATATTTTTATAAGGATTGCTATCAAGTAGAGAAAGAAATGATTTGTATTGCCAAGAGTGTTTGGGGAGAAAAGAAAGATGTGAATGAGAGAGATAGAGAAGAAATAGGCTTTGTGTTAACATGTAGGTATTTTTAAAATATTATTTTCAATGTTAATTTCAAGAGAGATTACTGTAGAAAATCATATAGTCTCCTTTCTAATTTAATTTTGCACCCTTTTATTATATAAATTTAATTTCATTTTTAATTCAAATCAATACCCTTAAAAGAGTTTCAAACACAAGAATTCATTTAACCCTCTAAATTTAATTCAATCCATAGGGTTTAAACAAGATGTTAGAGAATATTTATGATAAAATAAAGTTTTTAGTCATTGAAGATGTACATTTCTCTTATACTTGTATAGTGGTACATTGGTGATGCTGGAGATTTAATGATAACTTGATCGGGAAAGAAGCTAAAAAGTCTAGATTGTAGATTTTGGGTTCAACTTAGTATAGTGATGATTTAGCTTGGACAATTTAATGATGCTTTATACCCAAAGTTATTGTGAATACAAACTATCAAGTTTGGAAGTCGATCAAGATAATTGAAGTAATAAAAAAAATTAAAATTGAAGGGACTAAATCTTTTTCAAGAGGTTGAAAGGCTTGTAGATTATTCTAATCTTATTTAAATATTTTTTGGATATCCAGAATATCTACGTTTTGAATAATTGGCAAAAAAAATAAGTTGGTAATGTGGTATTGTAGAGTTTAAGTTACGCATGAAATTTAGATATAATGCTTATACAATTGGCACAAACTTATTTATTCAATTGTCAAAAACTTATTTTGAAGTTTCAAATTCTTATTGCATGATTTGTATAGTGATATCTTTTGAATTATTAGAACTAAGAAATGTAGTATCCTTTTAAATTATTAACATTATCAAAATTATGTTAGTTATTGACTTGTTTTTTTAGTAATGTAATTTACGGT
>Ga0325410_1003356_pt1 | contig 18054 bp, 11 predicted proteins | sample PopdelMetagenome_16_FD_206182 | JGI IMG/M metagenome (GOLD analysis project Ga0325410, IMG submission 206182) | Populus deltoides microbial communities from Bellville, Georgia, United States - Xylem-PdIQD-R3 | ecosystem: Host-associated > Plants > Phyllosphere > Stem > Wood/Secondary xylem... | reverse complement strand
TTTTTTACTTACTAGCACATTCATCGCACCTGCTTTGTAATGGTGTGGGTGCTTTGGCCTCTTCTCTCTTGATATGTAAATCAAATGCGGTAACTCATCGGAAATGCCGGCCTTGTTCTCCCTCACAACCTACAAAACGTTCGTCAAAAATTATCGGCAATTAAGTTCAAAATATTTGTGAAATCCTATAGAAAAAAACAAATTAAATTACCATGTAAAAGAGCATCATCATGTATAATTAGAAGGCACCAAGAAACAAAAATATTTATATATAATTACAGTAAGGGGTGACTTTACCTTGATTATAGTTGGGTGGTTTTTGCCCTCTATATTTGAGAAGGCAGCAAAATCACCACTTGGATTCCTCTCGATGGATTTCTTGTCTGCATCGTTAATCTTGGAGGCAAGCTCCTCGTACTCATCCTACCAGACATGGAAACAACACTAGTTTTTACTGCTCGTAGTTAATACATGTCCTGTTTGTTTTATTACCTTATCCTCAATCAATTTAGAAAACATTATATACATATATAATATACGGAAGTATTTTATTTTATATTTTTTTATTTCATTTGTAAAGCAGATTTTTTATTTTTTTTAAACAGCCATTAAACTTTTCAGAGTTCATCTGTTAAATGACTGTCTTTGTATTAATACACTCAGTATATATATATATATATAAAAAAAAAGGAAGAAAAAGAGTCTATCTAATCAAGTGTACGTTGCACAGAGTGTTGATGCTCGAGCAAAAAAAGAAAAGAAAGAAAGCCTTGACGCAAGGTTGACAAATTCCAGATATTTAACTAATTCCCGAGTTGAAGATTACCTTCATCTTGTTGTATTCTTGCTGGAATTCCGAGGAATTGTTTAGAGATACCTCACTAGAAAAGTATCTGAAAGGAGCTCTAGCCTGAATATTATGCTTCTTGCAAAAGGGAGCCCAAAGCTTGGCAAACTTGGATGCTTCAACAAGAGAATAGTAGGTGGTAGGGGAGCAACCGTCATCCGATACATAGCAGGCTAGTTTATCGGCTGGATAGTCGACTGCCAACAAGGATATGACAGTGTTTACAGTGAGTATCGGCGGTTCTAGCACCGGGTCTGCTGTTGTAACAAATATATCCACAGGAGGCAGCTCTTGTATCCTATTAATTGGTGAAGGAAGAACATTTGACAGCAACAAAGTTCAGAACATGAGGTTATGTATATGCATGAAAGGAAGTGATTCAAACGAATCGATTTTTATATTATTATAATTAAAAATTGCACGGTACTGTTTCTACATGAAAAAGAGTGTTACTTTTGTGAAAGGCGTTCTGGGTATGTTTTGTACTCCACTGGATTCCATTTGCTACTGACAGTGAGAACCCAAGTGAAGGTAAAACATGTCTCGCAAAGGAGAGCGAGAAGCCAAGCAAATCCATGGTTGCTGATATAGAGGAGACGATAAACAAGGAGAGATATGAGAAGAACCAAGATTGTAATATCAAAGGCTCTATGTATAGGGTATTTAAGAGCAACTTTGTCATATAAATTAGGAGGGGAGGTTGCTTCGGCCATTGAAGATAGAGCCTTGAGCTTGAGCTAGTGCTAGTGCTAGGATTACGGACTTGTTACGTTTCGGTATAATGTAATATATACACACATACGTGGAGTGCGTAACGATCCGATGTATATGGTTGTGATTATTTATTTATTTATTTATTTATAAATATCTTGCAGTCCTGACCATGAGTTTTAAATGATTGGCGATGAAAACACGTGTCCTACTCGGAGAAGAACAAAAATAAAAAACGGTAATTGATTGCATTATTGATAGGTGTCAGTTTATTTTATTTTTTTTTATTATTTTTAGGAGAAAGTGAAGTTATAATATTTATTGCAATTTTTTATTGATAAATAAAGAATTCTTTCAACCAATTTATATATGAGATTATATTTTATTTTCCAACAATTTTAAAACCAATCTTTCTACATCAATCTTGTATATTTAGAATAATATTATTTTAACATCGATTTTAAAATTTGAATGAATTTTTTTAAAAAAAACATTTTTCCTCGAGTATCAAGTTAGCTGATACAATAAAAAGACATAGGGATCCCATTTGAAATTCGAATGAACATATTAGTAGTTTTGAATACTACAAGATTTATTAGTTTTATTATTGAATTTTTCATCAGTATTTACTTTCATAGTCCGTTGGAAAAATCCTTATTGATAATTCATGGTTAGTAGGTGAATCTAGCGATAATAAGTTTAACAATGGATTTACAGAAGGATAAAGCAAACAAAAAAAAATCTACCAGCTTCATTTCATCGGTAGATCTATCAATAAATTTAACATATTGCCGACAAGAAAATCATATGTAATTTCATTGATGTTTTTATTTTTCCATTGATATATCCATTGACAAATATAACTTATCACCGATAGAATATCATTTGTAATTTTGTTTGAGTTAACAATAGCAATGACATTTGCAATAATTATTTTCCAACTCTTTGGAATATACTGGAGGAAGTGTTCCGTCGGTAACCCCTTTAGTAATAATTTAAAATATTTTTTTAAAAAATATTGAACATAATTAGAAAAATAATTAAAATATATTAAAATTAAACAAAAATCAAATATATAAAAAGAAATTAAAATAATATAAAATTAAATATTTATTCCAAATTTAAACATTTTTAGGTTCAAATACAATAAATTTAAAATAGAGGTGGTCATTGCTGGGATCGTAGGGCTATTAAGGAGGAGCACATGGATCACCCATATGTGATCTCATCTCAATTACCATTCAATAGAGTTCTTCATAATCCGTAGTGAGTTGTTTATATTTTTCATTAAGATGGGATGTCTGATCATGTGTTCGTTGGTCTAATATCGCCCCAAATTCTGGAGTTCTAGTGCTTGGAACTGATTGCAAGAATCCAATAGTTAAAACACTACGGGTCGTACATAAGTTTTCTGTCATAGTGTTAGAGAATCTGTATACCTGATTTCTATTGAGCCTGCCGAACAATCCTCCCTCCAACCACAAATTTGGATTTATATCCGGATGGATCGAAGGATTGTTCCCGTATCTCTCCTTCAAACGACTATTATATGTATCATGGAAAGAAAAAAATAAATTCATCAAATTGAAGGAAATTATAACTTAATAAAAAATGGTTGAAAACTAAATACCATAAAGTGCTAAGCTCGACTATCAATGAACTCTTGCATCCTTTTTTTACGGTCATCACTCCGTACATGTGTTTCAACAAAAACTCCATCTGGCTTGACTCGCGTCCATGAACCATAAATTGTAAGATAAAAATATTGTCAGTTAAATATATTTATAAAAAAATAACAAATAAAAATTGGATGTAATAAAAAAATCTTACTATCTGCTTTCCATGTGAAACAAACATAATGGAGTTGCTGGTGTGCGTGGTAATGAAATCAGGAACATGCCAATGCTGGTTCTCTACACCGGACTGTGATCGTCGCGTGAAGCATGCAGACTTCATTTGTTGAATGTATTCTGTCCATATAGCCTCCGAGATATATGGCAGTCTAAAATCCTCCCAAACCACCACGTCATTCTAGGTTGGAAGTTCGTTTCCTCTCGTGTATTTTTTTTTGCTTTCTTTTTAGTGTTGTGCCAAAAATCACGCAACCTATATGATATCAATAAATTATCTATTACTAAATGAAAAATAAAATTTTAATATTAAAAACATTATCCTAATTTTGATCTAACGTAGTTGCAGCTCTCTCCCATTCAAATTTTCCCTTATAGTAAAAATTTATAAAACAAAAATTTTAGTAATTTCAATAAACTAACCAAATTAAAATAATAAAAAAATATTTAAGTTAATACTGACCTTAAACCTTGAAAACCATGTATCGACTTGCAGTTTCCATTCAAGATATTTGCAAACCTGGCTCCATTGAAATAATGAAATTTCCATCGATGATTTAAAGGCCGATGCTATTATTCTTGTAGCCTCAATTTTTGTAAACCTGAAATTGCATTCGTTAAATAAAATTATTTAAAAAAAATTATTAAACATGTTGTGAAAGCTAAAAAAAACTTACATTGAAAAGTTGTTCTTCCACCGAGCCTCGTACTTACGGGGAAATGGATTTCAATATGAAGGGACCCCCCCGATGTTGCGAGATCGCACTCAACGACCCCACGTCATGAGTCGATATCTGTGCCTCAGGTGCCTGTTCTTGGTCGGAACCTAATGACTTGTGATCATCAATATTGTTGCTAGAAGAATTAGCAACGATCATGTCCTCACGATATGTAATAAACTTTCTCATAGGCATCTCCACAATTTAACATAAAAAATTAAATGATTTTTATTTTTAAAACACATTTAGCAGCACCTCCCCTATATGAGAGGCTACCTAAAATTTTTAAACCTATAAATACACAATATATATGCCACAAACCAATTGATTTTATCCAATTTCTTCCAACAAATTAGAATAATTTAATTTCACACAAAATTCTCATTTTCTAAATGGTAATATATATAATAGTAAATTTACAAAAATTCAAAATAATAATTAAAATTAATCCAACATAATTAATTGAAATTGAACAACAAAATTGCAAAAAAAAAAAAACTAAAATTCATCAAAATAATGAAAAAATTATTTCAATAACAACTAAATTCAACATAATTTTTTTTAAGTGGTAATATTTGTGATCCTAAATTTACAAAAAAAAATAATTCTAAATAGAATAAAATAATAACTAAAATTCCACAAAATAATGCAAAAAATATTTCAATAACAATAAAATTTAACACAACCATTAATTCATAAAATTAGTTAAGAACTCAAAATTGAACAAAAATAATGACCTAAAAAAAATAATGCAAAAAAAAAAAAACACAAATAAAGAAGAAAAAGGAATGAAAAATTCTTACCTTTTTGACATGCTTAGTTTTAGCTCAAAATGAAAAAAAAAAACAAAATAAATGAAAAGAGAAAAAAAAAACCAAAAAAGAAATGAAAAATGAGAAGAGAAATGAAGAAAAACAACAAACCTTAGGATAAGAAGAGAATATGATGCTTGATGAGAAGAGAAAAATAACATGAATTGTTGAGAGAAAGTAAAGAAGAGAAGAAGAGAGAGTAAGAAAGGAGAAGAATGAAGAAGATGAAGCCTCGTATGTTATGCTCGTGGTCTTTTATATTAGGTTTTATCAATAGAAAGACCGAAAGAATATTAAATATTAATATCTTTAAGATTTTTATTGGTGATTTTGTCTATGAAGTCAAGTTGAAATTTTCATTTACCATAAAAATTTTCAGAAACCCTCCAAATACTACCCACATATTACCGACAACTTTTCATTTTACCGGTGATGTCATTAGTAAAAGAGTAAACAGTCAACAATAAAAAAAAAACATTTTGTTGGTGAAAAAAGCTTTAATTATCAGTGTCTTGAGAAGTGAACAATGCCAGCGAGAAGGAAAACAGTTCCCATAGTCTTTGGGATATATCGATAAAAATATTATGTCGGTATACCCGTGTATAACGAACACCATAAACAGTGCTAGGGAGAAGGGGAACAATTCCCATCGCCACTAGAATATACCGACAGACACATTCTATCAGAGTAAAAATAGTATCTGATGCCAAACTAGATCTATATTCCTTATTTATCTATCCTGTAAATACTTAAACTCACAGTTGCACGCACAACATAATAACACTAGTTCACATCACAATAAAAAAAATATTTACTTGTCATTGAATAATAAACTAATATCATTGTCATTACATTGAAGTGAATTTCGTCCATAAATATTACATTCTAGTTTATGGAATTACACATTCGTGTTTTGCAAATTAATAAAAAATGTCTTATTCTTCGTCGCTTGACTTGTCCTTTATAAAGTTGAAAGACATTATCTCCTACAGTTAATTCATTGTTCCCATCCTAAACAACATCAACACGACCCATGAGTTTGATTTTCACTATGAATAATCAATCAACTCTTGAATTATCATTTCTAAAGAAAGAAGTGTATGTGTAATAAACTTGCTAGCATTGCATGATGAAAACAAAGACATCGTCGAACCAATAGCATGTTGTGGAGTCTAGCCTTTGAATTACTTCGACCAAACCATGTTAGTGATCTACTCTGATTCCTATGTCAGTGGTGTCATACCAATAGCATTTGAATAAAAATACTTTATTTTGTTTGCTATAATATTGCCATTCAATTACCTCTTCTTACTTCCAATAATAGTCAACTTCAAACTCATTAGAAGTCGATCCCTTAACACAAACTCTATTGTTATATGTCTTTTTACCCTGCCTATATTCTTCAGTATGAAACACATGTCCATTGACGAAATACCTGTTATAGCACTTCATATTTCTTTTAGGACCCAAACTTAGTAAAGACAAAGTAACATTAACATTCCCTCCCAATTGATAAACCTGGTAAATGAAGTACAACCATGAACAATTAACGAGAAATGTGTAATGAAATTAAGTATCTTGAGTGATAAGAATAATTAAACAATATTTACATTTGTTTTAAACCACTTTGAAAATTGTTTATATTTTAATTGAAAGATTTAAGATTTAGTTAATTGTGAATTTTAGGACAGCAAATATTGATGATGTTGCCTACAAAGAACTCAACAATGTATCACTTTATGATATTATAAGAGATAAATAGTTCAAAAATAGTGACATGTTAAATAATATACTTACTGAATAAAAAGTTGATTGCAGTTAAATAACACATAATTATATACTTTTCTGAATTCTATTTCAGACAAATATTTTCCGCTTACAGTATTTTTTTGGTATGGGTCGTTCAGGACGGGAGAATATTGATAAGTTTCCACTCGAATGCAATTCCCCACCAACATCAAGCCTTAAAACAAAATTGATTCTTGTTCTCAATTGAGGCTCGAAATAGTACGAGATATGATGTTTGTTAGTGTGAATGCCTTGTTATTTTCATACAGTATAGACATGCTAGTTTTCCATGTGTGATTCAACCAGAAACCATTCCATAAGTAGGAAAATCATTCATAGTCTATATCAAAACTACCTTCATGAAAAAATTATGTTTCCTTGATACATCATTAGTCAATGACTCGAATGACCACAAGTGCTTCAACTCATCAATCAATGATTAAAGACAAACATCTATATTCTGACCTGGACTATCAGGACCAGGTATGACTGTAGATAAAAACATAAACTATGACCTCATACACATCCTCGGTGGCAAGTTGTAAACCGTGAGTATCACTAGCCAACGAGAATAAGAAGCAGTGAATGACCCGAATGAATAGAATTTATATGCATATAACCCAAGACACATATTCCTAGTCTCCACTAAAAACTGAGGATGCACACTGTTAAAGTGTTTTCAGGCTTCACCATTGAAAATGTGCATCATCACTCTATCCACAACATCATGTGATTGGTACCATGTCATGTGCTTAGCAGTATTTGGTGACATGAATAACCTTTGTAGTCTAGGTGTGATTGAGAACTATCTAAGTTTTTTTGGTGTGACAAGAGTCCTTTCCCTGCCATTTCTAGGTTTATAACAAGAATGCGTATATGTTCTGCACTCGTTCAACTCTATATTTTCAAGATAGTACAACATGTAGAAGTTTGGACACACTTTAATTTTTTAGTAACCTAGACTAAGGGGTTTCATCATGGACATAATAACATAGAAGTTATTTTTCAGCTTGTTCCCTTTAGGTAAAATGCTTCTCGCCCATTTGATAATTCTATCATAATCAACCTCACTCAACCCATGATCCGACTTGATGGTGAACACTTATGCAACGATCAATAATTTACGGTGATTTGTGCAACCATCCTATAATGGTTCGTTAGAATCTTTCAAAATATCAAAAAACCTAGTCGTACTTGCATTAGGTTCTTTATTTACGATAGGACATTGATGGGCATAACCCTGATTCATTCTCATCGTATCGATAACAATATTCTTACAAGGATTACTACAATCATCTACAACTCCATACATGTTGCTAACACTAAAAGTTGACCCCAACCATCCTTTCTACCATGGTATCTTAAGGAACATGTGGTTTTTCGTGTCCATACCAACACAGGTATTTCTCCATAAATCCTTTTTGTAGAAGATGCATTGTAACAACATCTAGATCGAGAAACTTTTTATTCTTACACCTCTTGCAAGGATATCTAATACCGTCTCCACTAATATTTCTTAGATTAGATAGTGCGTAATTCATAAAATCAATGGTTGAAGACAAACATTTATACTCTGACTTGGACTATTAAGACCAGGTATGACTGTAGATAAAAACATAAATTATGGCCTCATACACATCCCTGGTGGAAAGTTGTAAACCGTGAGTATCACCGGCCAACAAGAATAAGGAGTAACAAATGACCCGAATGGATTGAATTTATATGTATTTAACTCAAGACACATGTTCCTAGTCTCCACTGAAAACTGAGGATGCACATTGTTAAAGTATTTCCAGGCTTCACCATTGGAAGGGTGCATCATTACTCAATCCACAACATCATATAAATGGTACCATGTCATGTGCTCAATAGTCTTTGGTGAAATGAATAACCTCTATAGTCTAGGTGTGATTGAGAAGTATCTAAGTTTTTTTTATGCGACAAGAGTCCTTTCCCTGCCAGTTTTGGGTTTATAACAAGAATACCCACATGTTCTGCACTCAGTCAATTTTCTAAATAATACAACATGCAAAAGTTTGGACACACGTCAATTTTCTAGTAACCTAGACTGAGGGGTTTCATCATGGACATAGTAGCATAGAAGTTCTCTTTCAGCATATTCCTTCCAGGTAAAATGCTTCTCGCCCATTCGATAATTCTGTCATAACTGACCGCACTTAACCCATGATCTGTCTTGATGGTGAACACCTATGGAACGGTCAATAATTTATCGTAATTTATACAACCATCCCATAATGGTTCATTAAAATCTTTCAAAATATCAAAAAACTTGGTCGCACTTGCATTAGGTTCTTCATCTATGATTGGACATTGATCGGTATGACCCCGATTCATTCTCATTGCATCAATAACAATATTCCTATAAGGATTAGTAATATCATCTATAACTTTATACATGTTGCTAGCACTAGAAGTTAAGCCATCCATCATTTCTACTATGGTATCTTAAGGAACATATGGTTCTCCGTGTGCATACCAATACAAGTATATCTCCATAAATCCTTATCTTGTGAGATGATTTTATATTTGGCACCGACATATCCTAGATTGTCTTTTCTTTGTTCGAATCAACTTTTATTCCTCGACTTCTTACTGCAAAATCCAATAGTTTTTCGGTCCTTACCCCAAATGAGCATTTTGCAGGATTTAATCTTAATAAGAATTTCCGCAACCTTTTAAGCAATTTTCTCAATACTTACCCATGATCTTCTTCTTTCTTTGACTTGGCAAATATATCATCCACATAGACTTGCACTTTTTTGTGCATCATGTTGTGGAACAAAGTGACCATTGCTTTTTGATACATGGCACTAGCATTCCTCAATTTGAATGGAATCATTCTATAGCAAAAGGTTCCCTAAGACGAGATGGAGGTAGTTTTCTCCTTGTCTTCCTCTGTCATTCTAATCTGATTATATCCTGAGAACCTATCTATGAATCAATATATGACACTCTTCACAACATTGTCGACTAAGACATCCATGGTAAAGGAAAGTCATTATTCGAGCTTGCTTTGTTCAAGTCTTTGTAATCCACACACACCCTAATCAAATCATCATTTTGGGGAACTACAAATACATTAGCTCATTGAGGATAATGGACCCCATCAAAGAATCATGCATCCCACTGTTTCTATATTTATGCCTTCACTTTAAGCAGCACATTTGGGCTCATTCATCTGGTTTTTTGTTTAACCAACTTACTTCCTTCCACCAAGGGAATCACGTGTACCACTATGTCGGTGTCTAAACCAGACATATATGCATAACTCCAAGCAAAGAAATCTGCATATTCATATAACATAGAGATTATGCCATCTCTTTCCTTGGCTGTAATAAGGGTCTAATCTTCAATTCTTTCTTTTCAAGGCTTGAATATGACATCAAAGCTGTCATTTTTTTTATTGAAGGTTGGAGATAATGGGTAGTAGTTAAACGTGTCATCTAATTTTTTTTTTACTTGGCGTTGACCAAAACAACGCTTTTTTGAAACAAAACAAGTCATTTTGGTCAAAACATAATTAAAAGACATTGTTTTATTTAAATGAAACTGCGTCATTTTGATGTTTTAGCTTGAATTAGGTCATTAATCTCATTTTTTTATGTTATCCTCTAATCTTTTAATTTATTCAATAAGGTTCTTGATTTCAAGAATCGATTCAATCTCACCCTTGCAAAGCTTCAAAAACGCTCACTGATATAAGCGTGTTTTTCAACTTAGTCCTTGGTGTTGGGTATTTTTAACTTCATCCCTAATTGACCTTTAAATTTTTTATTTCTTTAATTTCACCTCTCTTTTCAATTGGGTTTGGCCTTGAATTTACAACATTTTGCAAAAAGGTATTTGGTTATGAATTTCTTCAATTTGGCCCTTAATTGATCCTCTAACTTTGATGTTCTGGTAATTTTGTTCCTAATCTCACCCAATTGAGTTTAGAAAAATTAAATTTGGTCCTTTAATTCCAATCTTATCAATTAAACCCAAATTAGGCTTTCAAATTTAATTTTTCACCAATTAAGTCCTTAATAAAATTAGTTTTACCCTTTAAAAATATAATTAAATCCTTGCACCAAATTAAATGTTTTAAATTGATCAAAGTTAATTTTTAAACTTAATTAAACTTTTAATTAGGCCCATGATTAAATCAAATTGGCCTATGAAAAATCTAATTAACTCCTCAGACTTAATTTTTATATAGATTCGTCTAATAATCAATCAATTTGACCTTGAATCTGCATTGTTTTTCAGTCTTGGGTACAATAGGGTACAATTGGCTCTCAATATTTATCTAAAACTCTAGTTTGGTTCCTTCATACATTTGAAACCCTTCTCATCCTGTTTTTGCCAAGTTGTTAGTGTTTTTTTTCATTTTTTTTTGTTTTGAATTAAAAAAAAGGATAATTTTGGAGAAAACCCGATAATTAGGTAATGAAAATTCTATAAAAGTTTAGGCCATTTGTTTAAAATCCAAAGATCAAGTGATTAGTATCTTTAAGGATTTCCATACCAAAATTGAAAGCAAAACTGGTAGAAAACTTAAATATATTTGAGCTCAATTCTAAAATGGAGAAGGATCTTCTGAGAAATATTTTAGGGAATATAGCATTAAGATGAAGAAGAAACTTCTAAAGACTCCATGATAGAATGAAATAACTAAGAGAATGAACAAAACCATTAGTGAAAGAATTAAATATATGTTCTCTTATGTAAGGTTGTTTAAATCTTTTTTGGGTGAGGCAATGAAGACCACAATTTTCATAATCAACCTTTCTCCATTAGTTCCTTTTAACTTTGATGTTTTAGATAGAGTATGGAAAGGAAAAAATATTTCTTAAGCATACTTAAGAGTGTTTTGTTGCAAGGAATTTGTATATGTTTCTAAATATGAAAAGTCTAAGCTTGATAGTAAGACAAATTAAGTAATGTGTTTTCTTAGGTTCTGAAGATGATGAGTTTGACTATAGGTTATAGGATCCAAAAATGAAAAAAAATGTTAGAAGTAGGGATATAATTTTCTTTGAAGATCAAACCAATGAAGACTTGAAACAAAAAGAGAATAGAATCTACTAATTTTTTACTACTAGTTTGGATTCAAAACCTACTCCACAATTACCTTTTATGCCTTTTAATCATGAGAGAGATTTGCAAAGTGATGATAATGATTATTTTCCTTCTGGGTCATTAGTTGAGGATCTTAAGCCAGTGAATGATGATGATGATGATGTTATTTATGAACAAATTATTCTAGAAGCTCTAAAAGAGCCATAGTTAAGGAGATCCACTAAACCTCACCAAGCTTCTACCGGATATTCTTCTTATGAGTATTTATTGGTCTCTAATAAGAAAGAGACAAAATGCTTTGATGAAATTATGTCACATGAGAAGAAAAATAAGTGGTTAAAAGCCATGCAAAAAGAGATAAAAAGATTTGCATAAGAACCATACTTTTGAGTTAGTGAAGCTTCGTAAAAGCAAAAGATATTTAGATTGAAAATTGAAAAAAAATTACTCTCAGCCAAGTTACAAGGCAATTTCAATTGGAAAACGGGTATTGATTTTTTTAAAAAATCTTTTTACCTATATTTAAAATATCTTTAATCTGAATTGGTTAATCATATTTTAATTACACAAAAAGAAAAAAGATTTGATAATTATAGATTATAGATTTAGTATATTGATGTCTTTCCCAACAAGAGTTTATTTATCATAAGTGTTTAAAGTTAACTACTTGTATTCAAAATGAATTTTTTTTTCATTTTGCTAGAAATAAAAATGTATTATTCCTCCCGTACAATTTTCTCATTTAATTTCTATGGCAAAACTTGCCCTCCTCTACAAATATCCAACAACACTAATTTGTTGATGTGATTGTGTTTCTATATCAAAACATTACTTTGGTTGTAAACCTACCGGTCTTCTCTCTATCTCTTTGACACTACGTCCGCAGACATAGTACATAAAAAAAGTCTTCAAGAGTAGCTTGTATGCAACAATAATGACATGTGTGGGTCCTTGCAGCAGGAGTACCACAGGTATGTATGGCTACCACAATCATGGTAGCTGTGTTGTCTTCTAGTCTCTTTAGGGTTTTCATTCATCTACCACAATTCACAGCCACGGGAGATGTTTAGAGTTTGTTTGGAAGTGTGGTTACTAGTATTTTTTAAATAATTTTTTATGTCAAAATACATGTTAATGATTTTTTTCATTTTTTAAAAATCATTTTTGACATCAGCACATCAAAACGATCCAAAATATACAAACCATATTCAATTTTAGTAAAAAAAAAATTCAAAATTTTTGAGAACGCAGTCGCAGCCGCGTTTCCAAACATAGTGTTAATAAAACAAAATTGAAAACGACAAATAAATTATTTTTTTGGCTAATATAAAAAATAAATTTAAATAAATTATTTTTTTCTAGTTTCAATTGCTACGCTTCTAACATAAAATAATGTGAATAGGAAAATGCGATCAATTCATAGAGAGATCTGATTCCAAATTCTGAAAAAAGAATAGCTAGCATAGATGAAAAGTTCTGTATATATTGTGTCCAAGTAATATTTTTAGCATCAAAAAGCTCCTCTCCAATTGAATTATTGAAGCTTTATTGTTGAAGTGTGGATGTATTTAAAATGTCGTGGAAATTTTACCGTAATGCCTCTGTCAGTATTATGAGTAGAACACAGTATTTAAAATCATGCAATGAATCTTTGGGCGTCTGACACTCCCATTCGAGGTGGAGACCAGGAGGTTGAAAGAAACCAACAAGCTTTTGGTTGGTGTGGAGAAGTATTAAGAGTGTTTGGCTCTGCGGTTCAACCTGCTTTTCACTGAATTTAAATTTTTTTTTTGCTAAAATTAAGTGCGGTTTGTACTTTTTGGATCGTTTTGATGTGCTGATATCAAAAATGATTTTTAAAAAATAAAAAAACATCATTGGCATGTATTTCGGCACGAAAAGCTATTTGAAAAGCAAGCACTACCACACTGCCAAACACCCTCTATGAATACATGTATCTAGATTAATGCGTTGAAATTCAATGTCATCTAGAATTTATAATTTATAAGAATTTTAATATTAATTAAAAAATAAATTCCTTATAGAAAAAAATTTATAATAAACTAGTTTATTACAATCATTGTTTAATTAGAATGTTAGATTCCTTATTAGATTCAAATTTCTTTTGAATAGTTTAATTTTTTTTTGATTAGTTAGGACTTAAAGCCTATAAATAGATTTGTAATCTTAAACATTACATATAAGTTGAGAGAGATATAAAGAAGATCTAAAAGGTATATCTTTTGAAAGAATTCTTAATAAAATATCATTCATCGTATTCTTGTTTTTTAGCTTTATTTTTATAAATTAATTATAACATCTTGTTTTTCTTTTCTAACAAATAATATCAGAACTTATGTTTTGTTATTTAATACGATGAATTCAAACCTTTCACTTCAATGATTTAGATTGACAAAGACAACTATTAAATTTGATGTATTCAATGTTCTAGATGCATAAATAACAAATATTATACCTGATATATTCAAATAAAAGCTTGACTAGTTTTTTATGATGTAATCTTAAACATTACATATAAGTTGAGAGAGATATAAAGAAGATCTAAAAGGTATATCTTTTGAAAGAATTCTTAATAAAATATCATTCATCGTATTCTTGTTTTTTAGCTTTATTTTTATAAATTAATTATAACATCTTGTTTTTCTTTTCTAACAAATAATATCAGAACTTATGTTTTGTTATTTAATACGATGAATTCAAACCTTTCACTTCAATGATTTAGATTGACAAAGACAACTATTAAATTTGATGTATTCAATGTTCTAGATGCATAAATAACAAATATTATACCTGATATATTCAAATAAAAGCTTGACTAGTTTTTTATGATGTAATCTTCTCCATATCTATTATTTATATAATTTCAGTGGTGAAAGTTTCTGCAACCCTAACAATGACATGTGTGGGTCCTTGCAGCAGGAGTACCAAAAACATGTATGGCTACCACAATTATGGTAGCTGTGTTGTCTTTTTGAAACTTTTCTATTCTCTTTAGGATTTTCATTCAGCTACCACAATTCACAGCCACGGGAGATGCCTAATAAAAAATAATTGAAAACGACAAATATATTATTTTTTTATTTTTTGAGCTAATATAAAAAAAATTAAAAATAATATTATTTTAATATATTTTTAAATAAAAAATACTTTAAAAAATAAACTGTTGCAATACTTATAAAATTTAATTTGAATACATAATTCAAACTTTTTTTTAGTTTCCAATACTTATAAAACTTGATTTGAATACATAATTCAAACTTTTTTTTAGTTTCAATTCCTACGCTTCTAACATAAAATAATGTGAATAGAAAAATGTAATCAATTGTTAAAGAATTATTTCAACCCAATAACTTAAATTATTAGTGAAATGCTTTTGAGTTTGAAACTTGTATATACTCATTTTATCCTGTGCTTAATTTTTATTAAATAAATAGGAATGATGAGATTCGAACTCATGATCACTTGATCATTAAGGCTCTGATACCATGTTAAAGAACTATCTCAACCTAATAGCTTAAACTATTAGATGAAGTTTCAGGATATGATTTATATTATTCTCTAACTTCAATTAGAGAGATTTGATTCCAAATTCTGAAAAAAGAATAGCATTGATGAAAAGTTCTGTATATTGTGTCCAAGTAATATTTTTAGCATCAAAAAGCTCCTCTCCAATTGAATTATTGATGGCAGTTGAATTATTGAACCTTTTTTTTTGTTGAAGTGTGGATGTATTTAAAATGTCGTGGAAATTATTTTATCATAATGCCTTTGTCAGTATTATGAATAGAACACAGAATTTAAAATCATGCAGTATTGAAGCTGTGTGCGTCTGACACTCCCATTCGAGGTGGAGACAAGGACGTTGAAAGAAACCTACAAGCTTTTGGATGGTGTGGAGAAAGTATTGTGGCATTGACATAGAATACATGCACCAAGAATGATGTCAAGTACCAGAGGAGAGACGTTTTAGAAGGGCCCTTAAGGGTCATCGTGCTTGGATCACAGCGAAAGAACAGATCAGTCTCCAGGTACTAGAGCCAATACTTCTGCTGTTCAAATAGACACTTCATTTGAAGGACATGGGGCTGGAATCATCAGCCTTGTGAAGGGGAAACCGGTGGCAAATTTGGTTACCAAGGCTATATGGCACTTCCTCCACACCATATATATGTGTGCCCATATGTGCGCCTGTTAATAGTTTGCATGCTCAAGTATGTCTCCACTGGTTGTGAGCCATGCACTAGACCGGGCTTGCCCTGGCAGCATGAGAAGGAAGGGAGGTGTTGGAGGGAGGAGGGCAAGACGAAGGAGCGTGGACTACATAAGGGAAATATTGAATCCGAAGATGCACTATCCAATGAGCACATAAATGGAGTTTCTCCCTTCACAAATGGAGGAGACCGAGTTGCTTATGTTTTCAACTCCCAAAACTTGATCTCTTTGAGCAGGCCTGGGATAGAAAATTTTGCTAGGTTAGAGAACAGAACTGAACCTTGGTTCGTTGTGTTTGATGCACCTTGACGTCGCTTTTTCCAGGTAAAAGTTTGTTTCATAAATAACCCTCACCTAATTGCAAGTCATTGATCAGTACTAGGACAACGCATGACAACGCATTTCCATTTTTTGAACTCCATAAGCCATTGAAGATTCATATGTAGAGTTGGCAGCTAAGTTACTGGTAGATGAGATTTCAGGATATTATTTTTATTATTTTTTAACATATTTTTTTAAGTAAAAGCTCTCTGAACTTAAAACTTGCATAGGTCTATACTATCTTGTACTTAATTTTTATCAAATAAATAAGAATGATGGGATTCGAACTCATGACCACTTGGTCATTAAGGTTCTAATACCATGTCGAAGAACTATTTCAACTTAATAGCTTAAATTATTAGATAAAGTCGTAGAATATAATTTATATTATTCTGTAACAAATATTAAGTTCAAGATTGGGAATTTCAGGGTAGATGATGAGCAAAAGGCATTTGCAAAGCAGAAAATTCAGCTTTGGAGCATTATCACGACAAAATTTTCCCTGCTCCAAGCCTGTAAAATATTCCTCGGATAAGAGGGATATTGATTCACTGCTGGCTTTTGTCAATTCGCTTCAATCCCTAAGAGCATGCTTAGACCCTTACTTATCCACGTGCAAAGAACTAGAGCCGAGTGCATAGAGCAAAAACAGGGAGCAGGTGAATGTCAGTGATCTGCTTACTGCTTTCATGTTGATATTCTTCACAAAGATTCAGTGTTCTTGCGTTTGTGGTGAGAGTTAAGAGTTCCCCTTTGAGACTTCAGATTTCCTCCTATTCAACTGTGAGTTGCAGTCAGTCCTATCCATACACCAAGTTTTTTTTGGCATAAAATGAACTTCGCTGTAGACATTGGTGAGCAAAAGCCAAGATGGAGTGTGGTAGCTGAAAATATTTTCTTCTTTAATATTGCCGCTACTTTTGCCAAAATGTATCAATGAACGTTCCTGTATTTTTATTTTGCTTCGAATTCATAATTATATATAAGATAAGAGCCCCCACTCTTGTTTAAACTTCTGGTGTTATCATTTACTCCCAATCCTAGTCTTAAAATTGCAGGACTTTATTTCTGCTCTGTTTATCGACGCTTTTGTGGTCGTCCACTATGGCCTTGAGCGGTTGCTTGCTTCTATTAATTTCTTCAAGGAAGGAAACGAGGCATAAGGCTGAAACCAAGTTCGTTTCCAATTCCATCTCAAAAGCATCACAGGCTTCTGTTAATTTCTTCAAGGAAGGAAAAGAGACATCCATGAATGCTAAATCCTCACAGGTCATAACTTCAAGGTACTAGCATATTTTCATGGCCGTACCACAAGAAAACCTTGATTGCTTGACAGAGGCATCCAAGCTTCTAAAACATTTCCAGTCGTGTCAACTCGAACTAAGCTTTTTCTTCTACTTTTTTTCTCATTGATCCATCTTGTTATTAAATTGAAGTAATAAACTAAAAAAAAAGTAGGTTCCGCTGTTCATTACGGTAACGTATGACTCAATTCTACCATGGACGTCATTGTTTGAGGAACAACGTGTATTTTTTTATGCTATATTTTGGTCCTTGAATTTTTAGAATTTTTCATTACGAGATCCATGTGGTTTTAGATGTTTATGTATCGGTTTTATACTTTATTTTTCTCATGTTTTGGTTTTTGTGAAGCAAGAGATGAGTGAGAGTCAACAAAAATTGAGAGAGAG
>Ga0325410_1003354_pt1 | contig 18058 bp, 7 predicted proteins | sample PopdelMetagenome_16_FD_206182 | JGI IMG/M metagenome (GOLD analysis project Ga0325410, IMG submission 206182) | Populus deltoides microbial communities from Bellville, Georgia, United States - Xylem-PdIQD-R3 | ecosystem: Host-associated > Plants > Phyllosphere > Stem > Wood/Secondary xylem... | reverse complement strand
AAAAGAATGCATTATCTAGTTTTGTGCAAAGAAAAATGTAAAACGATATAAAGTTTATTACAAACAAAATAAGTAATGTAAAAGCTTACTACAAATATAGAATGAATGATCTTTATAATGTATCTATCATTTTAATTTTACTGGTCTTCATATCTATCAAATATAAATATACAAAGTTTATAAGAAACGTTGGCTAAAATAAAACATTATTTATGTTTGTAAATTTTTTGAACTAAAAAAATAACAATAAAAATACTAAAGAAAGATTCTTACATATTTATTTTAATTGTACTCGTCGTTCTTTCATGGAATAGAAATCATCGATTATCATATCTATTGAAAATCTTTCAGCAACCTCTTTTTCTATATAAACAATCAAATAATCTGCAAGAAATTATTTTCTATCCGATTGTAAAGTCTTGTTTTAACAATCTTCATCTGAAAAAACTTGTTTAATAATTGTTGTTGAAATTAAAAAGAGTTAAAATAAACCGAATCAATCTGTTAATTAGTGGATAAATTGTTGATTTTCCAGTTTCTACCAATCCTTGGGATGAGTTTACAATCGATGATAAATTCTTAAACTCTGGATGATTGGGTACGTCAAGCTCATAATGTTGCAACTGGAGTCTCAATTGAATTTTTTCTTGGTTAGAAAGATCTTCAGGATAGAACTTATCAACAAGCTTGCATATATCTTCAACACTTAATGATTTATAGGCGTTTTCAAGATCTAAAGTTGCACTCAACATAAGAAGCTCAGTCACCTGCTTACTGAATCTATCATTTAGCTCTTATAATTGCCGATCAATGGTAGCTACAATAATAAGAGCTAGTTGCAATTAATTGCGAAACAATACATAATATACATAAGAGCAATCTTTAATGAAAAGATTGCACACCATTTTACTCTCCATACATAATAATGGCACCATCATACCCTAGACCTCTGATATCTCTTCCTTAAGAGTTAAAACAAATAAAATCTCTTCCATAAAAGCTAAAGTAGTTGTATCTTTGACATGCACTATATCAAAAGAATTCTCGTATAAATCCACATTTATCAACAAACCTAATAATAAAGGTCATTTGCTTTATTCTAAATTCATCTCTAGCTTCATCAATAATAAAACAAAATTTTACATCACGAATCTCATGACGAATTGAAGACTAGATATTTTTAGCAAAGACATGTAAAATGTTTTTTTGAATTTGTGTGAAGTGTACTTAGCATTTGGTAGAGTATTACCCAAAACAAAAGCACCTACTTGTTCATTATATGATGCTAAAAGTTTCATCATTTCAAGAAAATTACCGTGATTTTTTTATTCTAGTCATTTATCATGTCCTCTAAAAGTACATGCTTGAAATGTGAGCTAATAGACAATATCTATGAAGGCTTTAATAGACAATCAATTATTTAAAATTTCTTGAAAAGTTTGTCTGTCAACCACTTTCTAAATATGACATGGTTGACTTTTTAAATTCTCCAAGTATCCTATGGTAAATTTATGAGCTGAATTTGAATATTTTTTTATATAAGTCAAAAAAGCACTATGTTCTCATCATTAACTTTCTTTCAACAATTAAATCCTTTAAAAGTAAATGTTTCTAATAATGACAATGCTTGTGAACTTTTATAATCTAAAAGGCTTTCAAATTCAATTCAATTTTATAAGTAACTTATAAATTTCAAGCGTCTAAAATTCTTATTGCATTAGAAAAGTAAAATTATTTGAAAATTTGAATCTTTTATCATAATTGATTTGCAAGTCTTTTTTCTAATAATTTCTTATGTTATATTATATTTATACTAGCTAGTACATCCTTTAATTAAAAAAAGGGGGGACGACTTTATAATTTTTTTTTCTAGTATTATAAAATCTTTTAATATAAAAATCTTAAAGATAATGTCCGTTTTAATATGGATTAAAAAAAATATAAGAACTGATAAGATAAATAAAAGTAATTATCACTAATTATAAAAAAAAAAAAAAAAAAAAGTTGATCCTCTCTATAAAAAGTAAAAGATAGACACATCTATAAATTTTTTATCTTGGTTATTATTTTTGTTTTATATGTTTTTTTATTTATCTTCAGTGTTAATCTTACTCACTAGGTATTTATGAATTTTGTTTTTATAAATGAAATATCAAAATACAACGTATCTATCTAAAATTTGAGATGAAAAAAGTTTAAAGATTAAATAAAATAATTTATTTGAAGTATTATAAAATCATAGAAACAATTAAAAATATCAACTGTTATTTTTTTAAAAAAAAGAGCAGATACTAATAAGAATTAATTCTAAAAAAAGAAAAAAAAATTTAAAAAAACAGAAAAAAAAAAGAGGAGGTTGGGTGCTTCTAGGCTTAGCAAGCCATACCCATTCACGCCAGACGTATAAGGAAAAGGTCAGGCACGAATGGGTTGAAACTACATGTCTAGCCTATTTTTTGTTTAAGAGTGGGCGATGCGCTATGTTTTTTCAATGGACAAAATGTTGTTTGAAATGGTGGATGATGTGTTGTCCATGTTTATATTTTTTTTTATCACCTTCAATAACTAGAAAATTGAGGTCCGAGTATTAGGACTCCTAAAGCTCATTTTCAAAGTTGTTTCTACCTAAAACCATCATAGAAACTTAAATAAAATGATTTTGAAGCCTAAAAGACCCTTTATTACTTTAGAAAATCCAAAATCAAGCCAAATAAAAAATAATTATTGAGTCCTGATCACTTGTATTGGCATGTTTAAGGAGAGAAACTAATCCATTAAATTCTCCTCTCTAAGACGAACCAATTGACTTCAAGTACGACCATTTTAGTGGCCAAAAAGTGATGGTAGAACACTTTCTCTCTTATCATTGTTTTCCAGCAACTTTCTCACTTCTTTCTTTAACGAGATGATACTTACTTCATACAAGTGATGCATAGATGTTGTCAGCTCATGTCGTGAGATGTTTAGTCAAGTTCTATAATGAGTGAAACCCTTATTTTGTGTTGGTGAGACATACGCCTAAGAAAAATGAAGTTTGCAACCGAAGCAAATCTCTCTCGCTACTAGTGCAATCACAATTTCCTTTCATGAGATTGAAGCTTTATCTTAATTCAGTCTTTTTTTTCTTTTAAATTTGTTTTAACATGAAATTTACTTTGTATTTTGCAAACTAAATCTTTAACTTGATGTTAAAATACTCTAAGACATACCAAACATGCAAGGGAATGTAAATAGAAATAGGTATTAAAATCTAAAATAATGGGAATAAAACTTAGAATGGTGTAATTAAAAAAAATCTAAATGGTATAACAAAACTATAAGGAAGAAAAAATTTCATGAACCAATGATGAAAAACTGATTATGAAAAATGATATAAACAATGAAATGTGAAAGAGCCTATTTGTTATCAATATTAATACCCATTTATTTTAGTTTATTTGTTAATTACAAGTAAAAGAGGTTTAACATGCGCTATTGATTATCCCAAATTGCATTGAAAAAATAAAATCATCTCAAATTTTAAGAGATTCAGGTTTTTTTTTCCTAGTAATGACTAACATTATATTATGTTATCTATTATAAGTGAAGAAATTGGGTATTCACAATAGAATCCATTATGCACTCTTTTTTTATTGTTTTTTGTCATTGAAAAAATTACATAATACATGGTCATTGAACTTTATTTCTTTTTAATTACATCCACCAATGTTATATTGGCAAGTTTTATGTTTTGGAAATTAATTAAAATTTGATTTTACAAAATAGAATTTTATGTTATAGTTAAAAAATTAAAACAATGAGCATCAAAATAAACATAAAAAATCCCTTTTAGTTTTAACATTTGAAGTTTTAGTGTGCTCAAATTTGATCCTTTATTTTTTAGGTTTTTAAATTTTGACTCTAAATTTCATTTTCTTCACATTTTAATTTCTAGATATTAAGAGAGGAGAGATAAAGCATTCAATCAGCCCCAATTTAACCATAATAAAAATTAATCTTGGTGTCAATGAGCTGATCTTAGAGAGGAGCTCAATGGATGTGGTGTTGTCGTTTAAACATTCTGGAAAAATATATATATTTGAGCCCTAGAATGTGTTTTTATTTTATTTGGATAGATTTTTTTTTTATTTTAGAGTGATTTAGAAAGTGTTTTGGGTCATGAATGAGTTTATTAATATCTTTACAAGACTAAAAATTGAGTCTTAAAAGTAAAAAAAACTCAATTTTCCACCCATTGGAGTGTATTAAAAGAATATTATAGCGAATGATACAATGTTTGCTGCAACGTTTTTTGTTAAATGAAGGGAGGATGCGTCATATGCTAACTTAACTAGAAATAGCTGCTAGGTGTGGAGTATTGGTCTAGCCCAAGTACACCTGGACTTTCTTCTTTTAAGGCCGAACAAGTTGGCCAAGCCTTTTGGCCTTGGAAAGCTCCTTTTTTTTTTATTTAAAATAAATACCTATTAAAATTATTAAATAAAAAAGTTATTTAAAAAATCATTTTAGTATGTTATATTTTTTGAATAAAATTACAAGTTTTAATAGTTATATTTTCAATAATGTTTTTTTAATAATTTTATACGAGCCTAATATGCAACAAGTAGATGTTATATATCCTCTAAAAGCTTGAAAGTTGCTGCACGCCACAAGACAAGGAAGCTAATAATTAACAATATTTATTTTTTATTTTTTATATAACATATATAAAAAAAATTATTTAATATGAACTCATTTTATTTTTATTTTTTTGGAGACTTGCTATTTAAATTATAGTAAGTTTTTATTGCTAAAAAAACCTTGTTACTAATGAAGAAGACATTTTTTATTAAAAATAATAATAATAAGGAAATGAGAGTTTTACCTTAACCAATAATTTTCCCCTTCTTAAATTTAAATAATTAGAATTCTTGTAAATATTTTATTTTAATTGTCTTGAGGTTTTATTAAAAAAAATGTTGTTAAAACAAAAAAAAAATGCATATAAAGAGTGAGGACTTCCAACTTTAGCGGATTAACAAGAAAAAATAAAAACTAAAAAAAGTAACTTTGAAAGTTTCATTATGGCATTGGCCGGACATAAAATAAAAACATTTACATGGGACTAACTTTCCAAGACCAAGCGAACTTGGACTTATACTTTTTAAACCAAACATGCAGGCATAGGTCTTTAAGCCCACCAACCCTTTGCCTTCTTTTTATTTTATTTTTTTAATTAGATTTTTATTTAATATCATCTCTCTTATTTTCAAATTGTTTAGTTTAACTATTTTTAAGTAATAATAAGTCTTTTTTAGAATTTTTATAATTTCATAATATCTTTAAGAGATTACTATAATTTGTTTTTAATTTTTCTGAGTTAAATTTAAGATGAATAAGTTGTATTTGCATTATGCATTTATACGAATAAAAATATGTATACTTAACAATCATAGTAAATCCTCAAGATAAATAAAAGAAAATATGTAAAATAAAAAAAGACGATCAAGGTAAAATATTTATATTTGCATTTATATTTTACTTTTTATAGACAAAATTAACTTCCCACTCTAATCTTTAATTAGTATTTCTATTTTTTTTTCAAGTTATTGAAACTTGCTTTTATAATTTTGATGTTGTTTTATCTTATGTTTGAAATTAATTTAAAATCATACAAGCAACTTAGAGTTTCTACATTTATGCTTCTTATTTCGTAGGTAAATTTTAGCTAAAATAGCTAAAATAGTCATTTTAACTTTTTCTTTAAAAAATTTGATCACATACATCTTTTCTAAAATAGAGAGTCATGAATATTTTATTATTTTTTTATTATTCAAATTATATATGAGCTGAATATTCAAGTATATGTTATTTCATGTTGTTGAATGTTTTCAAATTATGTTAATGAATTTTCTAATTATTTAATGGTATTTTTGAAAATTAATTATTTTATTACACTATAAATTAAAAATAATAAATAGAAAATGCATACACTTAAAGAAATAATGAAAATTTAAACAATGCATACTAATTAAAACCACTTATACATCATTTAGTTAATATCTTCATTTAACACATCTTATAAATAATGAAAATTTAAACAATACATACTAATTAAAACTATTATTATGTCATTTAGCTAATATCTTTATTTAATGCATTTTATAATATCCAACCAATATTGAGGCATGCTTATAGTATCTATCTATAATTTTTTTCTCTTTTTTTTTATTGTTTCAATAAAAGTATTTCTTATATAATAATAATCTAGCATTTATTTCAATTTTGAGATACATTACTGCAAAATAAGAAACATATTAAATGACATTTGATATATTCATTTACTTTAAGGTGCTAAAACATTATTTTTAACGATGGCTAAGGTGAAAGAAATATCTACTTCTCAAATGATGACCAAATAGAAGAAAACGGACATACAATCATGAAATGGGTCTTGTCCTCTAGAAGTTGAGACCTTGTTATTTTCATATAAATTTTTTTTAAAAAAATTTACTTTTTTTATAAAAAAATCAATCTGCAGATGATATGATCCTTCAACGGGTTATGTTATTTGATAGTTGAGACATCGTAATTTTTATATATATAAAAATATTTTGTTTTTCTTATCTTCATTTGGGCATATTAATTGTTTTCTTTATTTAAGAATAATTTAGGAACGGTATGATCCTCAAACGAGTCTTATTCCTCAAGGGTTGAAAGATATTGAAGATGATTGATATGACTTTATATTCAAAATATATATCATATAGATATTTTTTTCTGTGACCTTTTTAAGTATGATCAACGAAAATGGACTTGAAGTATAATTTATCATTCAGTACCTTCTTGGGTGTATCACTCATATTTTTAACCCCACCAAATCATTATCATGTTACCTCTTTAACCTATCCAATCTATTTTCAAATTCTTTGGTCATCCGATCAATCTACTAATTCATAATGCGTAACTGAGTTACAATTTCATGGTCTCCTCTCTGTAGTTCCAAGTTGTTGTTTCCCTAAAATATCTTTGAATCTAAAAATTGGTTAGTCGATAAGAAATATATATTTCTCACTCACTCCATCACATGTTTACACTCCTTTCATGTTTCATTAAAATATAGGTTTTTCACTCAAATATGCTCGCTACGCATTTTTCCTCTTGTTCCACCTTTTTTTGGCTCTTGCGGAACTAGAATCAACACCAAATAAAACAGTCTTAGCAATATATCTAATTATGTGTATATGACTTAAGAAGTAAGAAAAAATATGAAAACAAACAAAGATGAAACTACAATTACAATTTCATGAGTAACAAATGAATTTGTATGAAAAAAATGGATGTTTTTAAAGACACGAAAGAAAACAAATGAAAAGATTTAAATGAAACTTAAATACATTAATTATGATGTTATTATACTATTATAATTGAAAATAACAAAATCAAAACAAGTTTGGATTACCGATGCGAATTAGATCCGTTACAACAAGTTCCAATCCCAATTTTAGTTTCTATAGCAAACAAACTCCAAATGAACTCAAAATTTAAATGTTTTTACATAGTGCTTTTGTCATTATTTTCTTCGAGTGCACCTTTGAGCCCTCACCATCCGGATAGGATGTTGTTTAGCTTTTTCTTTTTTACATAGTCCTCTTGGCACTATTTTATTTTAAATGCGCTTTTGAGCCCTCAACCTCTAAATAACATATTGTTTAGCCCTATCTATTTTAGATAATGCTTTAGGCACTATTTTCTTTTAAGTTTGTTTTTGTGCCCTTGTCTTCCAGGTAGTGTGATGTTTACCTCTATCTCTTTTAAATAATGATTTTGACATTATTTTTTTTCTTAGTACGCTTTTAAGTCATCACCTTTCAAGTAGTGTGTTGTTTAGCCTAATCTCTTTTACCTAGTGTTTTTCACACTATTTTCTTTTAAGTACACTCTTAAGCCCCCGCCTTCTTAATAGTGCATTGTTTAGCCCTATCTCTTTTAAATAGTGCTCTTGATACTTTTTTTATGAGTGCGCTTTTAAGCCTTTGTTTCTGACATTTGTGTTAGATATGTTATCCTCAGAGATATCTTTGAATGTATCATCACTTTGAGAAGGATTAACTACTTTTTGATTTGGTATATCCACATCATTTTTTTCTTTTTTTCTTTACAAGCTTACTATCTAAAGTCTCTTACGAGACTTTTTATCGTAAGCATTGTAAAGAAGGGGCAATTATTATAACCTAATTTTAGATTCCCATGAAATTGTCTTTTTCTTTTAAAAATAAAATAAAACAAAAGAAGAAGAAGAAGACAAGTGGCATGGTTAACAAAAATAGGTTGAATAAAATACAAGAACCAAAATGGATCTTTGACAAAATTAGAACTCAATTGCACAAACATGAAGGACAATGCAAATTCAAGGTTAACTCAAGTGAATGTCAAACGAATTTGCATAAAAATTAAGTATGGGGACTTAATTAGACTATTAATAGGTTGATTTGATTTAATTATGGGCCTAATTAAAGATTTAATTAAGTTTAATAATTACTGTGGTCTAAAATTAAAAGAAACAATTAAGTACAAGGATTTCATTAGACTTTTAATGAGTCAAATTAATTTTATTAAGGACTTAATTGGTGAAAAATTAAATTTGAAAGCCTAATTTGAACTTAATTGAGAAGATTGGAATTATAGAGGATCAAATTTAATTTTTACAAACTCAATCGAATGAAATCATGGGTGAAATTATAAGAAACTAAAAGTTTTAGGGTCAATTAATGGACAAATTCAAAACACAAGATCAAGATGTAAAAGGTGCAGAAATATAGAAAATACAATTGAATAAAACAAGGTCAAATTGAAAGAATTAGAAGTCTTAAGGGCTAATTAAGGATGAAATTGAAAATATCCAAGATGAGGGATCACATTGAAAAACACGCTAAAATCAAAGGGCTTTTTTAAAATTTCACAAGGGTAAAATTGAATTGATTCCTAAAATCAAGATCTATTAAGGGTTTAATTAAATAAATTAAAAAGATTGAGAGATGAAATTAAAAAGAAAAATTAAAAACCTAATTAACCTAGGTTTATCAAAACAACGTCGTTTTTTTTAAATAAAACAGTGTATTTTGACCAAAACAGTTTATTTTGGTTCAAAACAATGTTGTTTTGTTTAATCCAAAAAAAAAAGGCTGGAAAACTTGTCGTCTGACCACTATTGATCTTCTTCCCTAAAAAGTCATAAAAAAGCCTAGTTTCTGCTGCCACCTTGTAGTGTTCATTTCTCCCTCATCTCTTCCCCCAAACAAGACAATAAGCATACCCCATCCTACTCTACCTTTTGTACTCCTACTCAAACAAAATAAAGGCTCATTTGCAACCCTGAAGGTGCTGTAACAAAAGAACAAAAGCTACATCTCAACCAACCATTCCTACCAAGAAATAACAAAAACCAGCTATTGTATTCCTTTTTTAACTCTCAAGCACTGTAAAGGTTGATCCTTAGCCTCGATAAATGGTTGAGATTCATTCTTCAATATCAAAGAGGGAAAATTATCCAGCTCATGGTCTTTGGATGATCCTCATTGCCCTTTAAAAATCCATATTAATGACCATGTAAACGAGGATAAACCTAGAAAACACATACCCTCACACTACTAAACCCGAAAATCCTTAGCCAAACCATTAAGCAACCAAGAAAAACAAGAAAAAACCTATAGTAAGCCACCATTACAAATCCAAAGTTGGTTTAGAAATTCCTAGTTAAGAGGCATTATTGATGGATAAGGTATGTTTCCAACTTTGATAAGGGGGTGAAGTTCAATAAGAACATCTCATCCCCTTTATTTTGTCTTTTAAATTGTTGTTCAAATGTTTTTCACAGTTCTTGATGAGATTCATGCAAAAATAAACCTTGTTTGATTTTTAATTTTTTGATATTGTTTCTAGCTTGTGTTTTTATGCTTGGGCTTTGGATCAGGAAGCTCAACCCATGTGGTTGGGCTGAGTCCATTAGTTTAAGACCATGTTCGGTTTGTTCAATTTTTATATAAAAAAAAATGCAATATTTTGTCCTTGAGGCTTGTTTGGCAAACATGGTCTTAAGACATTTTTTAAGGACGTGTTTGGTAAACACACCTTACTAATTTTCCAATAATATTTATTTTCTTTTTTTATATATTTTTTCCAAACATACTTCAAATTATTTCTCAAAATTCTAAAAAGATTCAAAGACTATTTATTATTTATGAGTCCCTCGTCTTTTTTCCAACCTTTTCATTTAATATTTAGGCTATAAATTTAATATAAGATACTTACTTTGTATTAAATATACCTGATTTTCTTTAAAATTTTAGAAAATTAAAAAAATTCATATCTAAAAAATACAAAAATATGCTTTAATTTGTTTGTATACGGCCAAACTCAAAAAACTTTCATGCATATTTTATAAAAAACAAAATTAGAAAAAAATTGTATTTTTATCATACTTAAAAAAAAAACAATTCAATAAATATCATAACCACTTTATGATTATCCATTACGATTTGACTAAATTTCCAAAAACATCACAAAAAATAATTTGTTTAATTAATATGTGGGGTATGAATTTTACAACGTAATGTATATGTCCAATATTAAATTAAATTAATTGACAAAAATAAAATGTTAGGATTAATTATAGACTTTAATATTTGAGGATATAAAATTACACTATAAAGTATATCTTCAAGTATTAAAGATATAAAATAGAAATAAATGTACCATTAAGATTTGAACTTTAGAATGATTAGGTTTTAGATAGACTAACGAAAAGAAACCGAACCTAGAAAAAAACAATCAATCAAAACAGTTTATTATAGGCAAGTTCTGGGGATGATATGTCTTCTCCATACACAATTAGTCCCCTTACCCAGACTCTTGTAAACTATTACGTTTTCAACATAATACTGAATGATAACTTCTTAATCTTTCAAATTATAATTTTATGCTTTATCCCAACACATCCAAAACCTCCTTCGATCTAAGAGGCAGATTCCTCATTTGATGTTGTGACATACCATGACAGCGACAACATAAAAACGGATGGATATTCATAAAAAAATTAACAAAAAGATTGGTTGGATATGGAGAAGCTCTTTATGACAAGTGACAAGAGTTGTTGAATCTTCTAACACTATGACAGAGTTTAACAATCACTTTAGTGCCATAACAAAATTAGTACCTGAAGGATCAGGGCACCTTTTCATATTTCTTAAAGAGAAGGATTTCATCTGATTTTATTATAACCCAATTTTGGAGTTCAAGGAAAGTTTTTCTAATGTATTTTGATTTACCAATATATGTTCAGCCTACGCAAGGACACCATGATGTATCATAATATTCTCCATCATTGAACTATTAAACCATCCAATTTGAGAATAAAATGTAACAATTTCATTCATTTAAAATATGGAAAATATTTTAGCATATAGTTTATACATTGTGGAAAGGTAGTTTGAAACTTCTCTTCATTTAAAAATCTAGATATAACTCATTAAGCCATACATTTTTAAAAGGAGAATCCAATAAGCTTTACTTATTCAAAATGAGGAATATAAAATAGTTCATTATGATGTATCACTTCGTTAAACTATTAATCCATCCAATTTAACAATAAAATTATAGTTTCATTCATTTAAGATTCATTTAAGATGTGAAAAATATTTTAACATTTGATCAATACATTATAGAAAGGTAGTTTCAAACTTCTATTCATCCAAAATTATAGAGATAGCTCATTAAGCCATACATTTTTAGAAGAAAACTTCAAGATTTAGATTTAGATTTATTTGAGAATGGAGAAATAATTCATTAGCAAGCCATGCCTAAAACACTTTTCAATATTGGATAATCATGACATTTTCGCTTGCTTTTGCCAAGACTTTATCAAATTAATTGGAAATATGATGTTAAGTATATTTTTATCTCGATTGCCTTGTCACCTCTCTCATGAAGTTTCATGCACAATAGGCTTGTCTAGTGATATTATAAGGAGACATCTTAAGAAAAGTTTTTAGTCATTAAATGTGGGCAATTTGGTTAACCTATGACCTCAAATAAGTCCCTCACTACTCAGACAAACCTTAAAAGGTCAACCTGACGCCTATAAGGTATAAAAAATATATACGAAGACAATGCCACATTAATTATAAATCACAACTAAGTAGATATTCAATGAGAGTCAAGGTTGGAGCATCACTTATTCCTCGTTACTACCTTAAAATGATGCAAATGAAAATGATGTATAGTGGGCGTACAAGCATAACTCCATATTCAATCCATACATACATGATAAACATGATGTATAAAATAAAATGCAAGGAAATAATAACACATGAATAGACAAATATTAAATCATAAAAAGTATGAAAAATAGACAATCAAAACATAACAGCAAGACATGTTGGTTTTTTATACAAATAAACAAAGTCAAGCCCCTTGCTAAGTAATTCCTTAGTTAAGTTGTTATTTTGTTGCAAGGGTCATCATGATAAATTTAGGGTAAAATTAAAAACAAGAGGAGTCGTTATCTAGTTTTATAATAACTATAAAATCTAGCTGGTTTTTCAAAGGTTTTCAGTAAAGGACTGGTATGTAACAGGAAATATATAATCACTTTATTCATCATACCTAAGATAAGTTATATTTTTATTTGTTTTAAAATGACATGTGTTTATTATGCTTAGAGATTGTCTAAACTTAATGTTTTAAATTGAAATTAAAGAGTAGTTTTGGATTTGGACATATAAATGACATAATCCCCACTTTGATATAATCATCCTATTAATTTTATCAGCTTCTCGAAATGTCTTATGTGACATTGAAAAAATACATGAAATGAAAAAATGATTAAGTTATAAATAAATTTATAAACATAGAGGTTAATTAATTAATTTTCAAAACTATAAAACATGATTTAATTGATTTTGCAAAATTAAAGGAATTAATTTATAATTTACTCACCAAACATCCTTCATTGATTTTTGAAAAAACAGTGTCACTATGTAAATACAATTTCAAATAACCCTTGAAAAGTTCCTTGTGACCTTTTGCTTCAAATGTTTTTCAAAACATTTTTATAAATTTTATCAAACACCTTTTTTTATAAGTACCAAGCACCAAGTCCCTACCGATTAAACACCTTCTCTGCTAGGAAAATCTTGGCTATTATGATCACTACCAACCACCAAGTCCCTACCGATTAATTAGTTTCTCCTATAAATAAAGGTAATTTCTTACACTTTAAAGTTTTGCATGTGATTAAATTCAATTTCTGTAATTTTAAAAAAAAAACAATACAATAGCACCTATATTTTATAGATAAAAAACTAGAAGAAAAAAAATTGACAACATAAATATTCATGCGATTTCAATATTTTAAAAAAATAAGAAAAATCTAAAAATTCAGTAAATAAAAAAAATATTATGAAATAAAATTAATTTAATTTAATTTAATTAAAAAATAAAATATCATAAAATGAGAATCTTACCTAATTAATTTAATTTAATTAAAAAATAAAATTTCTTTTAAAAAATATAGATCCAAAAAGGTAAAAAAAATTTTCGAGATAATCCCTGTTACTTTCAAAATCATAGAGAAATACCATGAAAGCGAAAAAAATAAAAATAAAATGGTGGTGAATGAAACTAATAAAGGATGAACTTAAAAAAAGAAGGGAAAAAATTAAATAAGCCCAGATAAACCTCATAAACACTAGTTAATCTCTTGAACCTATAACCAGTTAAAATTATAGACCTGGGCTAAACTAAAAAGCTTAACATCTGCCGAATTAAATGCCGAAGGATTAAATCAATAAATTTAATTTAATTAAAAAAATTTCTTTTATAAAAGCTAAATTTAATAAAGATCGAAAAAAACTCGAGGCAACCCTTATTATTTTAAAAAGAAAAATAAATCTCATAAAAAGCGAATAAAAAGAATGTTTGAAGATTAAGTCACAAAAAAAAAGAGCTTAAAACAAGGAAAAAACACAAGAAAGCTCGAGTGAATCTTGTAAACCCGGGTTGAATTTTTAAACCAGCAATCTATTAAATTCTCAACCTGAACTCAACCCAAATGCTCAACACGTGAAGAATTAAATGTTGTAGGACTAAATCAATTAATTTTATTTAATTTTAAAACAAGATTCCTTAAAAAACACTAAATTTAAAAAAGACAATAAAAAAAACAAGACAACCCGTGTTATTTTCAAAACTACTAAAAAATCTTGTAGAAAGTGAATAAAAAAAATAATAAAATACCGGGAGATAAAAAAATATCTTAAAACAAGAAAAAATGAACAAGGAAACTCGTGTCAACTTCGTAAACCGAAGTTAATCTCTCATACCCGTAATCTATTAAATTCTAGACCTGGATTTAATTAAGAAGCTAAACACCTCACCAATTAAATATTGTAGGATGAAATAATAATAAGAAATCAATCCAAAAAAAAATCTTGCAAGGTAAAAAAAATAGCAATAATAAAAAATGGATTAGATTTGATTGGAAAAAAAAAGGATGAAATGGTAAAAAAAAAAAACAATTTCAAAAACCATCTTAAATAAAAAAAAATAGTAATCAAAATAATAAGAACTAAATCTAACAAATGAAAAAATCTATTAGGGATGAAATTGAAAAAATATTTAATTTAATAAATTATTCTAAATAAAAAAAAATTAATAAAAAGAACAAGGAAGAAATCTTAATGATAACACACCTCAGGGGTTGATTTGACTTTTTTGAAGGTCAATTCAAAAATCAAGTAGGAGAGAGGAAGAAAAAAAAAGACAACACACGTCAAATCAGTAACAATTATGCCATGCATTCCGCTTGTACATGGAGAAGACGCCAAGATACTTCTGTAGCCATCTTGGAAGGAAGGTTTTAGCCATTATACGACATTGCACACGCTATCCAATCCTGATAGATATTGTTCATGTGCTTTAAACTTATTTTTTTTCCTTATTTATGAAATCATTTTGCTGTCTCTAATAACATTCAATAACTATCAAATAACCAAATATAAAAGACAAAAAACCCCTAAGTCAAAGGCAAAGCTTTTTAAATCCCAAGGGCAATGAAATAACTTAACTGTTTTAAAATTAAGTCAAAGAACAAATAGCTCATTGACCAAAGTTTAATGTTTTTTGCTTTTAAGATAAATAATAATATTTTTAATATTAATAATAATATTAAATTTACCCATGTTTAAGTGGGTTTAGCTGCAACACTAGGCCCAAGAGCTTTGGGCCCCTCGAGCTCTGGTTGTAGCTGTAACGCCGGACCCATTAGACTTGGGTCATGACATCATACCCATTTACCTTAGGTCTGGACGCCTGACCCAAGTGTCTTTGGTCAGGCGGTGTTGCAAGTCCCAAGGGACTTGCGTCTGTACTCCTGTCACGTACAAGCAACTTGGGCCAGGTGCACCTTTCTAGCTCCAAGTTTCTTTGTTCTGGAAGGGGATGCCAGACCCAAGTTAATAATAATAATGATAATTGATTTTACCCTTAAAATCAAATCTATGTTTTTTTTAATAGTAATAATATTTATTGTAAATTTAATAATATTTAACTTGTCTGCCCAAGTTCTTATATTTTTAATCGTTTTTAAAAAAAATATATGATTTTTCTTTAATGGTAATAATTTTTTTCAATTTACTAATGATAATAACAATAATAATAATAATAATAATTCTCTCGTAGCTGCTGGCCAAGTCCAAGGGAGTCTTGGACTTGGCAGGCGACCAAGTCCAAGGTACGTGGACTTGCTGCAGAACCCTGAAGTAGGTCAGAAGAGAACCGGTGGGCGGGTTTGCACTCAACGCGCTGGTCTACAGACCCTAGGCGCGCGATTCTGCAGCCCACTCGAGTAGGTCTGCACCCACCACCCGGTATGCAACCCTTGCGCGAGAGCCTGCAAACCCGCTCACTTGTGTCTGCAGCCAGGCGCACGGGCTTGCAGACCCGCTTGCCTATGTCTGTAGCTAGGCGCGTGGGCCAGTCGCTATCACCTAGGCTGGGCAAACCCACCTCCAGGTGTCTGTATTCAAGTTTTTATATTTTTCAATTTTTTAAAAAACATTTATGGTTTTTCTTCTATGATAATAATAATTTTTTTTTATAAAAAAATTACCAATGATGGTGATAACAACAATAATAGTGATATTAATTCTTAATTTTACCGTACAAATCAAATCTATTTTTGCTTTTCAATATTTATAATATTTTCTACACATTTATTAATTATTATATGAATAATATTAATTATAATCAAAATTCTAATGTTTATAATAAAAATAATGCTATTTTTAATATTACTAATATTAATTATAATAAAAATCATAATATTTATATCACAATAATAATATTGTTAATATTAATACTTTTAATTATAATAAAGATAATAATATTTAGAATACAAATAATAATATTTATCATATTAATAATAATATTAAATCTGGTCAAAGATTTTATAGTAATAATTTTTTTTAAAAAAATATTAACTATTAATGATAACAACAACACCAACAACAATAATAATAATTGTTGTGGTTATTATTATATATATATATATATATATATTTATTTATTTATTTTTTTCTCTACAAACCCAGTCGAATGGATCTCCAACCCCTGGAGGGGTTTTTAAAACCCAAGTGCAAGTCAGAAAAAATACAAGAAAGCGGTTCTGCAGACCCGCTCGCTTGGGTTTGTAGCCAGTGTCTAGGGTCTGCAACATTATCATACTCTATTAAATAAATTTGTTATTTCTTGATACGGGATCTGCAGACTCAGAAAAGCATATCTGTCAGACACCTAGGATCTGTTGTCTTGCCATACCGCACCAAACAGAATAACACATAGTAAAATTACTCAAAATCTATAATAATTTCTGCTGCGGTATGAAATAATGCAATTCACGGTAAAAACACTTATAATTCATAATAATTTACGCTACAATAAAATACTAATCCTGTCTATGCAAAAAGTACTAAAGTTTCATCGCACAACCAGCGGTAGGCACAGTTTCGTTGCACTATAAAATAAATTAACTAGACCTGTCTATGCAAAAAGAAAAACAGGTACAATAAATACTATTTATTTCTTTCGGATTTTTTTCTTTTAAATACTCAAGGACGTAACCCTACATATAAAAATATTAATAACAAAGTGTTTTCCTTGGGTTGAATGTACATTATTTTCTATAATAAAATCATATTAATTTTGAGAAATTATTTAATTTTTTAAAAGAAATTATGCAGGAATATTTCCCAACAGGACAATCTTCTAATAAAAATTATAATTATAACAAAAACATTATAATCTTAAAAGATTGACGTGGTGATTAAGAAGGTATATTTATTTCTTTGATTTTTTAGGTCTTAATATTAAGACCAACACTTGATGAATTTATTAAATTTAATTGATTATATTAAACTGATATAAGAGATATGAGCTTAAAAATATCTTAAGATAAAAATTAATTTCGATCCAAACTGTTAGAAACTAATATAAATTATATTTTGGGACCTCATTAAATAGCTTAACCTTTTAAGTTGAATTGGTTATTTGACATAGTATTAGAGCCTTGATGACCAAGCAATCACGAGTTTGAATCTCAACATTCCTATTTATTTTATAAAAATTAAGCACAAAGTAATGTGAGTCTGTGCAAATTTCAAGTCTAAAGAGCTTTCACTTGAAAGGGTGTGTTAGAAAATAATATAAATTGTATTTTGAGGCTTTATCTAACAGCTTACGTTTTTTAGTTGAATTGATTATTTGACACAAAGTAGTTTGGAATTGATAATAATATAATTATATTAATGCATATTCAAGTTTATGGCTCCTAAAATAACATGAATTTGATGATAATTAGAAAATTAGATCTTGATAGTGCAATTAATTTTTTTATATAAAAGATGGAGGATTTGTAATGCAGTGAATGCCGACCGTCGAAAAAAACAAACCTTAATGGAGAAACCACAAACATTAAAATATCAAGATTTAAAGCTGAATCATTGATGTGCATATCAACCACACC
>Ga0325410_1003350_pt1 | contig 18067 bp, 19 predicted proteins | sample PopdelMetagenome_16_FD_206182 | JGI IMG/M metagenome (GOLD analysis project Ga0325410, IMG submission 206182) | Populus deltoides microbial communities from Bellville, Georgia, United States - Xylem-PdIQD-R3 | ecosystem: Host-associated > Plants > Phyllosphere > Stem > Wood/Secondary xylem... | reverse complement strand
ATCCTTGTCTCAAATCCTGTCGTAAACCATCTCTCAATTTTTCAATCATATGTTCCTCTGTCGGCACATAATGTGGGGCGAACAATGAGAGGTCATGGAATCTCCTTTCGTACTCCAATACTGACAAAAATACTCGATTCTTCAAATCCATAAATATTGCCGGAGCATTTGTCAACCTAAAAGGCATCACCAAAAACTCATAATGTCCATAACAGGTTCTGAAAACGATCTTTGCTACGTCTTGTTCTTTTATTCTTAATTAGTAATACCCCGATCTTAAATCTATCTTTGAAAATACCCTAACTCCTTTAAGTTGATCAAATAAATCATCTATTCGTGGAAGTGGATATTTATTTTTTATCATCACCTTATTCAACTGTCTGTAATCAATTTAGAGTCGAAAAGTTCCATCTTTCTTTTTTACAAAAAACACAGTGGCTCCCCAAGGTGAATTACTTGGAGGTATGAAACCCTTTTCTAATAATTCCCACAACTATATTTTTCGTTCAGCCAGCTCCGTCGGCGCCATTATATATGGAACTTGGGCTATAGGGGATGTCCCTGGTAGTGTAACAATTGAAACCTCTACTTCTCTCTCTGGGGGTAATCCTAGTAATTCTTCCAGAAACACATCCGAGAACTCTCTTACTACGGGGATGATTGCCAACTCACGTTTTCTTCTATGGACATCCACCACCAAGGCTAGGTAAACCTCACATCCTTTCCTCATCATTTTTTATGCCGTCATAGCGAAAACAAGACAATTGGGTATGACATTTCTTTCTCCTCGGAATACTACTCTCTCACCCATAGCTCCAGAAAGTGTTACTATTTTTGTAAAACAGTTCATTTGGGCCTTATACTTACCCAATCAATCCATTCCTAATATAATATCAAAATCATGTATCCCCAAAGGAATCAAATCTACATGCGTCTCACACCCCATGACTTCAAGTTTAATACCCATATATATTATATCAACGTCTACATGTTTCCCTAAAGGAGTACTAATGATAAACCCTTTCCCAACTCTACTTGGACTCTTTCCTAATTTTCCTACTGCGTTATGTGCAACAAATGAATGGGTAGCTCTAGGATCAAATAACACATACATAGGTAGATGATTTAACAACAAGGTACCTGCAACCATATTAGGGGTAACCCGAGCCTTTTCTCGCGTCATAATGAACACCCTACCCTGGGTCCGATCCCCTTGTGCCCTGACACGGCCTCTGTTACCACTGGCCCCGGACTGAGTTTGTCTAGTCGGTCGATCAACTGTAATCGACCGTTGCTGGCTTTGTATCTGCCGCTGTGTTTTAATAAACTCTAACTCCCGAGGGCAATCCTTTCTAACATTTCCATGCCCATGGCAGTAATAACATCCCTTACCCAAATATGGGCAATTCCTCCATCTATGCTCTCATCGACATACATAACACTACCTTGGTGTGGTGGAACAGTCTCCAGGATGCTTCTATCCACACCGGATACATAGAGGATAAATAATTGGCCTCTGCTCTGACATCCCTCCCGATCTGAATCCACTCTTACTGCCCTGCTGTCCTCCAGTAGGTCCAATACTAGAACTTTGAACAGTCCCAACTATTATCCCTTATTTTCTCCTAAATTGACTGAATTGAGGCTTCATCTTTTTAAAATAAAGAGGTCTACCTGAGGAAACATTAACATCCTTCCTCTTACCCAATACTGTCTAGCCCTAGTGGCCCTTTGTTATTCATACTTCTAAAGCCTGAGCTGCCTCTATAAGCTCCCTAGTAGACTCAAACCATAAAACAATCAATCCTAGTCTCAACTCCTGACGTAATCCATCATGTAGTCTATCAATCATATGTTGTTCAGTAGAGATGAACTGTGAAGCAAATAGGGAGAGATCATGGAACCTCTTCTCATACTCTAGTACTGATATGTCCCCTAGTTTTAACACCAGGAACTCCTGCTCTTTGATCCTACACTAATAAGAAGAGAAAAATTGCATCTCAAACTATCTCATGAATTCACTTCAAGTCCATGTCCTAGTATCCCTCTCGGACCGTATCACCTCTCACCATGACTGGGCTCTATCCATCAGCCACTCTGTAGAACAATTCACCCGCCAATCCTCGGGTACTTTCATTTGAGTCATAGTGTTCTCTACTCTTCATATCCATCTACCTGCAATCTCTGCATCCTGTTTGCCCAAAAAGGGCTAACATCCCAACTCCCTCATACTCTTTACAGTCCGTACTAGAACAATTACAATGTCAGAATCAATAGCAATACGAACAGCCGGAGTTGTCAGTGGTAATGAAACTGTTGGTGTTACTGAGGTTGTTGGAGCTACTATATTAGGCATAGACTCGATCACGACTCTAACTATCTGGGCAATTAAGACGGGGTCCTTAATAGGAGTAGGGGCTACTGCTGGTGCTATTCTTTATTCTTTTAGTTCGACTCTCTAAGGTGGTAAATCCCTAGCTTGAATAGAACCAACCCAACTTGGAGTCTAGATGACTCCTCAATACTTGGCTGATGAGATGCTGGCGGTACATACAAAGCAGTGCCCTCTAAAGGATCCTCCCGTTGCCTATCAGCAAATCCAACATCCTGATCTCTCCTTCTGACTAAAGAGGGATCAATAGCCATACCTTTTCTTATTTGTACCATCCTGAAATAATCCAACAATCATAAGGTTTTCATTTCAATATCCTGAACCCTAACCTCGTTTTGATACCAATGTAACATCCCTTATATCGAAACCAATGCATCAACCATAAAAAAAAGAAACATGGTAATTTTTTTTACCGAAATTTCAACAGCATTTCCCCTATGTCAGGAGGTCCCAAGTTATCAACAAATCATTTGTGCACATCCTGTATTCATTGTTCATACACAATCCAATCATTCCAAGTCTCAAACTGTAAACTTTTAAGATAAAATTCACACAATTAGCAAGTTATAAAAATGAGAAGAATCCTAGGATTTAAGAGGTAACCATTAATTAACCATCTTAATTGCATTCATACGTTAGCATAATAAAGATTTTAAATTTTAATTTACTACTTATAATTTTAACAAAAATAACACTACATAACTTTATACATACAATTTAGTAGTATTGTTATATACAACCCAAAAGGAAAATTCTTCCATCTTCCTATTAACTTAAGTGACTATACGGAGGGCACATCCAAGCATCAACTAAGGGTTACGCTGTTGAGATGAACCTGCATAGTAATTTTGCATAAACATAATTAAATTAATTAAGATGATCTAGTATATTTTTCATTACACTAACAATTTGCTTTTTAATTCATTTACCATCACTTTCTATAGTTTCTCACATGTCTACACACCTATCTTGTCCAATAATAATTAATTCTATTGATTGCCCTTTTGCATGGTACTAGTTCCAAACCAGAACACTGGTCCAACCATTAGCCCATTCATAGGGTACCAGTTCCAAACCAGGACACTAATCCATTCATCATTCATACACTACATATAAATACAAAAATTTGAAATACATCATATTAGGGACTAAGTTAAAGAATTACACAAGACTTTAAATTAGAAATCTAAGTGTCAGACACCTACCTGAAAACTGTGCTTTGCTAGTCGTTCCCTGCTCCCGTCTATTTTCCACAATTTCATCTATACCAATAGTTACACTAATTTAAATTTCAAGTCTTGACCATACATGCACACATATACATACTACCTTCATAATTCAACATTTTGTAATAAATTTTTTTTCCAAACATAAGTTACCAATTTACAAGTTTTAGGTGGCTCAACATAACGAATTATCCAACTGTTACTCTATAGAAATTGAACTGTTACTGTCCGATCTCAACTCAAATTTTTAACTATATCTGGAGTTATAGAACTCCATTCCAAGCGAGATTGGTCTCGTTAGAAAGCTAAGACATGAGGCTACAAGTTCTATGTAGGAAGGAGAACCCAGTTCTACTCCCAAAACAATTAAAATTGCTCATCAATGAACATTGGACTGTTCCAACTATTACTGTCTAGAAATTGAACTCTTATTGTCCGACCTCTCCTCATATTTTTAACTATATCTGAAGTTATAGAACTTCATTTCAAGCAAGATTGGTCTCGTTGGAAAGATAAGACATGAGGCTATAAGTTCTATGTAGGAAGGAGAACCCAGTTCTACCCCCAATACAGTTAAAATTGCTCATCAATGAATATTTGATTGTTACTGTCTAACTGTTACTGTCTAGAAATTGAACTCTTATTGTCCAACCTCTCTTTAGATTTTTAACTATATCTGGAGTTATAGAACTCCATTTCAAGTGAGATTGGTCTCATTGGAAAGCTAAGACACAAAGCTACAAGTTCTATATAGGAAGGAGAACCCAGTTCTGCCCCAGTCAAAATTGCTCATAAATGAACATTGGACTGCTACTGTCCAATTGTTATTGTCTAGAAATTAAACTGTTACTGTTCGACATCTCCTCAGATTTTTAACTATATCTGAAGTTATAGAACTCCATTTCAAGAAAAATTGGTCTTATTGGAAAGATAAGACACGAGGCTACAAGTTCTATGTAAGAAGGAGAACCCAATTCTGCCCCCAAAACAGTCAAAATTGCTCATCAACGAACATTGGACTGTTACTGTCTAAACACTGTTTAGTATTTTGAGTATAACCAAAGTTATAAAGCTTGGTGTTATGCGTGATTTATTTATTTGGAACACTATAACATGGGTCTATAACTTTCTTAAAGAAAAGTATCTCAAATTTTGTCATCTTAGGGTCCAAAACTTAGCAGAGAAGTTGAGAGACAACCTGTTCAGTTTTGATTTCTAAGTTCAACAAGTATAAATTCGTTTCCCATGCATTTTTTTCCATTATTTCCATCCACCTATCATTATTTAACATCTTCTTAAGCCTATACTAAGGTATTCTAAAATCTTAATTATTCAAGAAAAACACAAACAAATTCAAGTGACTTAATAATAGAGCTTGTTACCTTTTGTTACAAAATAATGAGTCAAGAGATTGAGAACAACCTTGTTTTCCTTTTCTCTTTCCTTCCTTCTTCTAACCCTTCCCTTCCCACTAGTAAATTTTTCTAAGTTTTCTTCCTAAATCTTACTTGAAGCACTCTGTGTTCACTTACTCTCACTTTTCTTTGGATTCAAATGATGAATTTACAAGGTTTCCTCTCAATTTTTTCTTTTCCCCTCTTTCTTCCTCTCGTTGGCCGACCATTACTCCAAGGATTTCTAGAGATTTCTTGTTTTTTATATTTACGTTCTTTCCTTATTTGCCCCCATATTTACTTCTATTTTCACATTGACCCCACCATTTCTTTTATCAATTTATTGACCCCACTACTTCTCTTTCTCTTTACTAACTCCTTATTCTTTTATTATTATTTTCAATTTCACCCCTCTTATTAAATAACTTCTCTTTTAATCTAATTAATTTGTTCAATTTACTCATTTCTCCACATCTTTTGTATTTTATTTTATTTTACTTTACTAAATCAAGATGAGATTATTTTATTCGAGGGTTTACAGACCTTGTTGATAGCATAACAGATGTCTAGTCTAGTAAACATGAGATACTAAAGAGCACCAATAATTTATCAAAAGCGAGTGAGATTCGAGAATAACATGGTAGACGATAGATCAAGCTTGGAAATAGAGGCTGGTGTATCAACAAGTTTACAAGATGACATACCAGCATGACAGAGAATATCAAGAACATACTTATGTTGACTCCACATGAGTTCCACACTAGTAGGAGTGACCTCAACCCCCAAAAAATAATGAGCATTACCCAAGTCACGGAGCTTAAATTCTAGACCCGGTAAGGTAATAAGGCGATGAATTAAGGCAGAGTTGTTACCAGTAAGCAAGATGTCATCAATATAGACAAACAAATAGCAATATCATGATTCCTCGTTAGAATAAAGAGAGAGGTATCAACCTTGGAAGCCCAAAAACCAATAGTCTGAAGGAAGTCACTCAGACTGGTTTACCAAGCCCAAGGGGCTTATTTTAGACCATACAAAGACCTGTGAAGAAGACATACATGATTTGGAAGAGCAGAGTCTACAAAACTTGTGGTTTGTGCCATGTAAACAACCTCTCGAAGTGAAGCATTGAGGAAGGCATTGTGGACATCAAGTTGTCAAATCTGCCATCCTTTGGACACTACAATAGTGAGAACTAACCGAACAGTAGTCGATTTAATAATAGGATTGAAGGTTTCTGAGTAATAAATGCCTTCATGTTGAGTGAACCCGTTGCAACCAAGCAAGCTTTATAGCGGTCAATAACAGCATCAACTCGACGCTTTATTTTGTACACCCATCAGCAGCCAACCATATTTATGGAGGGATTAAAAGGTACCAAGAACCAAGTACCAGTGGCATGTAAAGCTGCAATTTCAAACTTCATAGCAGTATGCCAACACATAAAACGGTCAACCTCCTTAAAAGTAAGAGGTTCGAGAGTGGAGGGAGACATTACTTGTGAAGCTGGAGGTTGTTAGGAAGAAGCAGCGACTGAAATGATGTTGGCAGTCCTGTTCTGTATAGGATGCAACACCATAGGGTGCTGTCACTATGCTGGAGGAGTAGGGGTCTGAACAGGGGACGGTTGCTACAGAAGAGTATAACTAGACAGATCAACACAGAGGTCCAGACTTGTTGAAGACACGATAGATGATCTGGATGAAGAGGAAGAGTTGGATAACCATGCTAGAGAGGCAGTAGTTGGAGGAGACACTGACATAGACAGCGCCATCGTTGCAGACCCTGTACCTGCAAAATGATCAACATATATGGAGGTAGATGGTGATAAGGAGACAACGGGGTTAGAGGATGTGGGTGGTAGGGCTGATGGTGTGGTAGATGGAAAGATAGTGAGTGAGGAAAGGTGTGTGACAGTGGTAGGTGGATGGGTATGGCTGGTGGGTGGAGGGAGATATGGAGACTTGAGAAACGAAAACATGTGTTCATTAAATCGAACAAGATGGGAGATGTAGAGATGCTTAGACGACAAGTCAAGACAATGATACCCTAGATGAGAGAAACTATAGCCAAATAACACACATGGAGTATAGCGATAGTCTTACTTATGAGAATTATAAGGTCGAAGGAAGGGAAAACATAGACATCCGAAAGTACATAAAAAATCATAATTAGATGGTTGACGAAGCAGACATTCAAAAGGAGATTTGTTGCTCAAAATAGGTGTGGGCATACAATTAATGAGGTAAATAAAGGTTTTAAAAGCATAAGTCCAAAATTTTAAAGGTGTCGTACACTGACCAAGAAGAGTAAGACCAGTTTCAATAATGTGACGATGAGACGCTCAACAATACCATTCTATTCATGCATATGTGGGCATATGAGGCGATGATGAATGCCAATGGTTTTAAAGAAAAAAAATTTAATTTATGATATTCACCACCCTAGTTAGTTTGAACAAATTTCATTGTTCAAAAGAATTGTTGTTCGACGAAGACTTGAAATTGATGAAACACATTGAAGACATCATATTTGAGGACAAGAGGATAAAACCAGATAAAGTTTGTTAGCACATCCACAAAAATAACAAAACAACAAAAACCATTTGAAGATAACATAGGAGCAGGGCCCCACTCATCACTAAAAACAAGTTCAAGAGAAGCAGAAGTTTGATGACTCATAGATCCTAAAGATAGACGAGATGATTTTCCTAAAGGACACGTTTGAAATTGAAAATTTAAAGGATGAGAAGTATAGACAACCTTTTTATTTGATGCTAAGAGAATCAGAACACGAGAGCTGGGATGATAGAGGCGACGAAGCCACACATCGGCAGAGGTGGACAGAAAATCCTAGGGAAGACACGTGGCAGAGGACTCAGTAAGGATATAGAGGCCATCTTTACTGTGATAGGAAAGAAAAACTGCCTTGGTTATGAGATCCTTGACATAGAAAAGAGAATAGTGAAACTAAAAAAAGACACAATTTTCACGATAAAATTATTGAATAGATAATAGTCTTTTTTTTTTAATTTTTAGAACATGTAGAATATTAGACAGATTAAAGGTTCGTTTTGGAGTTATGCAAGATTTTATGATCCTTGACATAGAAAAGAGAAGAGTGAAACTAAAAAAAGACAAAATTTTCACGATAAAATTATTGAATAGATAATAGTCTTTTTTTTTAATTTTTAGAACATGTAGAATATTAGACAGATTAAAGGTTTGTTTTGGAGTTATGCAAGATTTTATGAGTTGTATTAGATACAATAAGTCCTTACCATCACTAACATACAATTGATCATTACCAAGATAAGGGTCTGTAGGTGTCATACCAGCAATGTCTGGAGTAACATGTGGATTCGCACCTGTATCAGGGAACCAAGTGACAGGATTTGCTACTAAAGCATCACTAAAGGAGAGGTTAGCTGAGGCTTGATTCTCATGATGCACAAGCTGGGAGCATTGTTGTGTAGAGTGTCCGATGTTGCTGCCAAGTTGGCATCTAATCCGCCAAGGCCACTGGTGTTGCCCTTCTTGTTTCTGCTGCTGCTGTAGTTCCTTGTGTTCTACAAGGAGGAGCTCCTACTGTTTCCACGGTAAGGCTGGCTAGGGTACTGGTTATAATTGTTGTGAAAGTTACCTCTCCAGCCTCCTTTTCTTCCTCTGCCCTGATGAGAAAAGGAGCCACTACCATTAAATCCAGTTAAGGCACGTTGTATAGTATATGCAGAGGGAGGATGTGAGGGTGTAGGTAGCAATGGTGCGGTAACTTGAATGGATTGAAGAGAGCTCCTGTGTAAAAATTCATGTATAGACAAGTGACTATAGAGCTCAGAGTACGCAAGAGGCTCAGCTTTGATTGACAGACTAGTAACCGAATCTCAAAATTCAATGTGAAGGCCCTGAAAAACATAGAGATTGAAGTCGGTGAGGGAGATAGGTTTGCCCGCTGCGGCTAGTTCGTGAAATAAGCCCTTAGCTTTCTATAGGTAGAGAGTGGTAGTATCATTACATTGACGAAGAACCTGGAAAGAGCCATGTAATTGCATAATCCTAGAGTTGGATAGAGAGGCAAGGGCACGTTCTAGAGTGCTCCAAACACTTGCTAAAGTTGGGCAGTCTATCACAAGATGAAGAACATCAATGGAGAGGGATGAGAGTAAAGCACTGAGTATGAGTTGATCTTGTTGTTTCCATGTGAGAAACACATGGGAGGGTCCAGAATTAATGTTGGCAGAGGTGGCAGTAGAGGGACTGGACAGATCAAGCGGAGAAGGACAGGAATACGAGTCGTCGACAAATGAAAACACCCCTTGACCAATCAGATATGGCTTCATTTGCATACACCAAAATACATAATTAGAATTGGTAAGTTTGAGGTTGATGACCTGCTGTGTATTTGAGAGGGGAATAACAGTTGGTGTCGCAGCAGAGGGAAGCATGACTGCATTGATGTTGGGAGAAGAAGCGCTGACATTGGTGTTGGGAGAAGAAGGACTGTTAGTGGTGCCAGCTGCAGCAAAAACCGAAGGATCTATATTGCAGAAGATGAGTAGAAAAAAACAGAAGCTGACTCTGGAGCAGTAGCAAAAGAACAGCAGAAGAACGCAGAAACAGTAGCACAATGAAGCAAGTAATAACACGCTAATCGTGAGGTAGAAAGTCAGTGTTGCAGAGAAGCAATATTGTTGCCGATAAAGGAGTAGCAATGGACAACAAACAGAGGAGACAATTTTGTTGCAGAGAGGCAGTAGAGGGGCTGCCATTTGAAGAATAAATTAGTGTTGCAAAGAAGCAACAGCGTTGCAGACGATTTTGTTTGAAGCAGTAGCAATAGAAAAATAATTAGAAGGGCTGCCATTTGAAGAATAAATTAACGTTGCAAAGAAGCAACAGCGTCGCAGACGATTTTGTTTGAAGCAGTAGCAATAGAAAAATAATTAGAGGGGCTGCCGTTTGAAGAATAAATCTGTTAAGATAAATTGACTCTGGTACCAAGTTGAAACAAGGTTAGTGATAAACGAGAGGTTTGACCCCCCTCTGCTATTTATATAATTAGGGTAGTACATGTGTTACGGTATAGCATACTATACATGATAAATTAATATATTAATAATCTATTCTAACACATTCCATAATATGAAGAAATGTAATTCTTAAGTATAGTTTGGTATTTGAGGTGTGGAAGTAGGCTTGTCAAACCACGTTAAAAATCGAGTTTGCAATTTCTCTCTCTTATCTTTTATTTTAAACACTTTCATTATATTGTTGATTATTGTATTTATTGTATTTAATTAAAATAAATTGCATTATTTTTTAATATTAGTGGAACATCTAATTCACTTTTTCTTATTGTTGTCTTAATTTTAAAACAATAAATATGATGTTTATTAGGTGTTGTTAGGTGAAAAAATAAAATTTTGTTCGAAAAACCTTGGACCAAATTTCATTTTTTATGGTGTTACATTAATTGCCTCCCCCCTCAGCTAGTATATTTTTTTATGAGAATGTCATTTTATTTTTTTAATTATTATTATGTAAATCTTTTTTGTCTCATGGATATTTAATAAAAATAAAATTTTTATTTTTATTATTTTTAATATACTTTGACATGATTTTATCACATTAATTATTTTTTTTTATTATTTTTTTTTTCTCTTTAATCACATACAAAATATTAAGATATTATTTTGATTTTTTTTATATTAAAGCTTGCTTTTGATATCATGATGAGTTTTTAATTAAAAAAATAATGCTAATAATTAAAAAATATGCTTTTGTAAAAACACTAGTATTCGTTGTATTTCATGATTATGCACGCTACCTGCTGCCATAGATCAATGAACTTCGAATAAAGATTGGATTATTATATTTCTTGCTCTTTACCGATGCTTGTGCACCATCTTTGTCTCAACCAGAGACCAATCACCAAGCAGCATATCTCCTATAGCTTCTTAGGTTGCTCTTTTTAGAAATAGAACTCATAGATAGAGAGCTCTAAAAAAGATTTTGTTCGATTTTTATTCTCAAAACAACATTGAAAAAAATTTTGGAAGCTAAAACTAAGATTCAAAAAAATATTATGAATTCATGAAAATTTATGAGATTCATATAATGTTTTTTGAATGGTTAGAATTTTATATTTTTTAAAAAAATATATACTATCCTTTTTTAAAAGATATTTGTGTTCACACAAAAAACTAATATAGATTATAACATAAAAGTTATCGATTTTTGTTTTTAAAAATTAAAAGTAATTTTAAAGGAATTTTTTTAATTGCATCCCCTTTTAAGAAAAAAAAAATGGAGTAAGAGGATATCATTTATTGTGATATTAGGAAGATTGTGTTTCTTACAAACTATAATTATACCAATAGGTTTCTACATCCTTTGAAAACCAATTAACAAACATAGATAAATCATTTCAAGATCAATTTTCAAGCCTTAAAAGATTTTGTCAAAATTCTTTAAAAAAATTAAGAATCATCTTTCTCAATTAAGATCCTTGGTACCTCCTAATTCTATGTAGTCAGTACCAATGCTTGAGAAATTCCAGTTTCATCTTCAAATGAAGAAGAATTTGAAATCAATTAACTCAAATGGAACCATCTTCTAAAATGAATTACCCCATGCTTATAACCCTAAATATAGTTTTAGAAAAAAAATCCATAATTATTCAAAACAAACATAACTCCAACTTGATCTATGAATGAAAAATAGATAAGTTAGCTGAGTATCAAATTATCAGTTTATTATAGTAAATGAAAATGGTGTTCAATGCCTATAAAACCTAGACAGGAACCATATTTTAAATCATATGAATGAGCCTACACAAGATGTTGCATCTTGAATTTTTTTTCTATCTATGAAGCTTTCATAGGTGATCATCTCCTTCATACCTCGAAGATAATAACTCAAAGAAGCTCTTGTCCACCCGTAAATGTAAGAAAATGCATGATTTTAGATGGTATAAATACATTTTTATGAACGTAATTTGTAAAGACGATAATCAACCCTTTTGGAAAGAAAATAATTAGTTAGTCTTCTAGAATTATTAGGTGATAAAGTTCCTAATAAACTCCAAAAACCTTTTTAATAGACAAATCCCTTGCCAACAATTAACTTAAAACTTGCAACATGCATGCAAGTTAGAAATGCAGTTGATATAAAAATAATAATAGAATAATAGCATGCATACCAAGCATATATTTAAATTTATAATTGATATAAAATTAAGCATGCATGCTAATAACAAAATTAACTTTGATTAAATTAAAACAAGAAGGATACTTACTTATTATTATAGAATGTATATATGTAGGAAATGATATAGGACTACTCCAGTATTGTAATTTCTCCCTTTACTATTGTATATTGCTCTACACATATAAATAGAAAAAGGTTAACTAACTAATAGGTTAAGCCTTTTATTTTTTCTCAATTCGGTATCAGAGACTTAATACATCACAACTCCTCTCTCCCTCTCTCTAATGGACTATGATGTTGTCGACTTCTCCCTCCACCAAACCGGTGTTGCAACACATATTTAAATTTAAATGAAATTTACTAGAGAAATTAGAAAGCATTATATGGAGTACATATATAAACGACTAGAGCTTGGATGCGAATGCGATTGTTCTTGGGTTCTCGAAACCGTATGAATGATCAGTACTAGACTCTTGAGTCATTTTCAAGAGCTCTTGCACTACAAGATTTCATAGTTCGTCGGTAGTCTTTTACCGACGACATCCCCGATGGAAACATTCCGTCGGCTTTCTGCTCATCAGTAATACCTCATTCCGTCGTTAAATCGGTCGGTAAAAAAAATTGCCGATGGTTTTAAAGACAAAAAATGCACGCAAAAAAAATCCCGCTTGAAATATACCGACGGATGTATTCCTTCGGTGAGTGTGTGAAATACCGACAAACTATTTCCGTCGGTCAAGTCGTTGGTGATTGTGAAATTCGCACCAAGCTACTGTCAAATGCCGACGGATTAATTCCGTTTGTAAATTCATCGTTAAGATGTCAAATGCCAACGGATACAGTCCGTCGGTAAGACCTTCAGTGATTATTTTTAAATATTTTTTTAAAAAAATTATTTAGAATACATAATATAAAATTATATAAATTAATAGTAAAAAAAACCAATTATGCAAATAAAATTTTTATTAAACATCAAAAACAAAAACAAATAAAGTTAAATAATATTCATTATAAACTGAATGTGTTTTTTAAAAAATATAAATTAATTATTAAAGTTAAATAATATTCATTATAAATTAACATAATGGTGGAGCTGGAGGAGGAGGAGGAGACTGGTTGTTATATGGCCAAAAAGGAGGAGGCACACATGTATCACCACTATGTAATGCCATGTTCATGACCATTTGGCGAAGCTGTTCATGATTCGCTTTGAGTTGTGTATACTCCGCCGATAGGTGGTCGTATTTTTTGGTGAGTTGAGTCGTGTATTGCCGCAAGGCCACGAACTTCTTAGATTGGGTGCTCGATACTGATTGAGAGCTCTCAACGGTTGAGACACTACGGGCCGCCCGCAAGTTCTCGGTCGTAGTGTTGGAGAGCGCGTACACCTGATTTTTATCGGGTCCACCGGACTATTCAACCTCTATCCACAAATCCGAATTGAAATCCAGATGGGTCGAAGGATCGTCCCCATACATCTCCCTCAACCGGCTATTATAGGTCTCCTGAAAATGAAAAAAGTAATCATCATATTCAATTCAATAAAAATAATAACTTACGAAATAAAATGGTTGAACAAACATACCACAAAGTGTTGAGCACGGTTGTCAACGAATTGTTACGCCTCCTTTTGGCGGTCTTGACTCCGCACGTGCGTCTCAACAAACAGCTCCATTGGGCTCGGCTCATGTCCAAGAGACGTAGCCTATAATGAAAAAAATTAATTAACAACAAATTAATTTAACAATATATTTCATTTAAATTAATCTTACCATCCGTTTCGCATGTGCAGCAAACGGAACGGAGCTGATGGTGTGCGTTGTCATCGAGCTATGAATTGGCCTATTCCGGTTGCCAGCACCGGACTATGAGCGTCGTGTGAACCGCTCAGACGTCACATGCTCAAGATAGGGCAGCTATATATCTGATGGGATGTATATCAATTTGAAATTCCTCCAAACCGCCATGTCGTTCCAGCCTTGGAGACCCTTATCTCTCGCGGTTGTTTTTGTCTTTTTTTGTGCTTCATACCAAAAATCACGCAACCTACTTCCATAGCCAGAAATTAGATTTTGAAACATAAATTTTTTTCTAAAAAAATCTTGTATTGTTTTTGATGTTACCTAATTGCCACTTGATTTTCCCACACCCACCTCACAACTTTGTCATGCGCCCTGTCCCGGGCGAATTTGTTTTGTGTATAAATAATTAGGTAAATAAAAATAATAATTTATTTACAATTATATTAATTAATTATTAGAAATAAGCTGGAAATTAGAAATTAACACCAACCTCAAATCTGTCAAACCATGCATCGATTTGAGGTATCCATTCAGGATGTCTGGATACCTGACTCCATTGAAATAATAGAATCTCCATCGATGATTTAAACGCCGATGATATTACTCGAACGGCCTCAATGTTTGTGAACATGAAAATAAATTAAATTAATGAAATATTGATTAGTTGTTCATAAATTATGTTATATTTTTTTAAAAAAAACTAAAACTTTAACAAACTTATATTGAAATGTCGTCCTTCCACTGTGCCTCGTACTTGCGGGTGAATTGATTCTGCTGTGAATGCACGCCGCCTCTGCGCTGTGAAAACGCGCTGGAAGAGGCAGCTTCGGTTGACGGCGCAGGTGCCTCTTCTTGAGAGGCACCAACGGATATGTCATCCTTGCTACTAGAAGAACTAGTTGCGACCATACGTGAGCGACGAGCTGTGGATTTCGTTCTACGCATCTACACAATTTTATACGAATAATTATATAATTAAATTCGAATGTTAAAAAAAATTCGACTGCACCTCCCCTATACTAGAGACTACCCAAATCCACAAACCTGCAAATATTGACAATAGCCACAATCAATTGATACCATCTATACTAATATTGTATATAACATAACATTTATACAAATAACATCCACACTAATTACAAGGTAAATTCAACATTAACAATTACAATTCAAATTATTCAATTATTATGGAAATACAAACAATAAAATATATTCAAAAAATTCAAAAAAAAACTCTATACTAACGATTAAAATTAATGGAAATAATTAGACACAAATCATGCAATAATAGAGTAAAATTACTAATTATTCCAACATATTCAATTACTAATTCTAAGGTAAATTCAACATTAACAATTACAATTCAACAAATTATTCAATTATTATGGCAATACAACAATAAAATATATTCAAAAAATTCAAAAAAAAATAGACTTTAGGAATGAAATATACTTACCTTAATAATGTGTTTATTTCAAGAATTTATCTACATTATAAAAATACACCAAAACAAAAAACATGACAAAAATAACAATAGCTAAAACAAAAAACAAATAAAATATTAAAGAAATGAAGAAGAGGAAGTACATACCTTTTAATTTGTGGAAGATTGAACTAAAGATTACAGGCCAAAAAACACAAAAATCTTGAAGGAAATGAAAGGAAAAAATTAAACTGTGAAATGAAGCAGACGAAAAAACCATATCTTAAAATCTTGATGGCTTACTATGTTGCTATCCAACTAAGAAATTGACTCAAGTGGCTTGGTGATATATAGTGGGGACATTCTATTTTAGACATGCAGCTTGTTGCCTTGTTCTACTTTCTTCTATAATCTATTTGAGAAAAATGTTGTTTATTTCTTCTAGACATTTTAGTCTTTCAGATTTCAATAGTAACCAGCAAGCATAAAGGTTATGTATTGGGAAGATGAACTATCTTTTTATTTGTAGTGGTTGTGAAACTCTCTTTTTATGTGTCTGTCTCGTGTGCGTGTGCACATATGCACTTGTAATTCTTGCCTCTCTCCAGTTCCTTTCGTTTGCAAGTTATTGTTGCTAGAGTAGGTGCAACTAGTTCTTTCCTCTGCAAGTCGGGTTTGGTAAGATTGATTATAAAGAAAAAGGTATTGGTGATGCACAATTTTGATTTTAGTGCTGAAGTTAAGTGTGGCTTGATTTATGATAGATAATTATGTTGACAATATTGGGCTTCATGAATGATGATGCCAGTTTATTTCTCGTCTTAATAAGCTATACTACTACTGGATTTGTGCTCTTTATTTATATGGCAAATTCTTATTCAAATATTTGATATTTATCGCTAATGAAACTTCAATCTTCCTTCAGGTTGTCGACCAAGTCAAAATTCCTCCTACAAGTATACAATATTGTTTTATTATAATGTTATATGTTGTTTTTTCTTTAAGCCCTTTGAAGGCATTGGTTTGTAATTTGAATTAATTTGGATTTTAACTTATTGATGTGTGACTGTGTGTTATTTAAATGTTTTTGAAGCAGGAGAAAAAAGGAGAAAAAAACTAGAAAGATAAATAATATATTGAACACAGGATTGACAATAACAACTTAATATAAATGAATATTTAGTGGCAAAAAAATTAAATATACTTTGGAATTTTTTAATAAAATTAGATATTATTAACATCATTTATAAGCCAATCAGAAATCTACTAAAAGCCCATTACGAAGCCAGAAAAATAACCATAGGTTTTTCCGGTTTTGGACCTAAAAAACCAGACCCAAACCGAACCGAAACTGGTCGGTTCGGACCGGTTCCGGTTTGGTTTGGGTTCCCCTTTTTTTTCCTTCCTGTTTGATTGTTTTTTAAAGGTAAAAACCGAATCAAACCGAAAATAATATCGTCTTCATTTTTATAAAAAATATATTTTTTATTAACAATGTTTTTTTAATAAAAATCCAAGATAATTAAAATAAATATTCACAAGAATTTCAATGATTTAAATAAAGAAGTGAAATTTTCATTTATAGAGGCAAAACTCTCATTTTTTTTGTTAATTTTTTTTCTTCTTACCAGGAAAAAACCCTCTCAAGCATCCTAGAATTCTAATTATATCACTTCATTTCATACCTCAAAATATCATGAAATTACTTTAAAAAATTAAAACTCAAAACGCATCTAAAAACCTTAACAAGCCCTGATTTTTTCTTTTCTTCCGACATCGTTGATGAGCCAAACCTCCATAAAATATTTTTGTATCTAAAATGTGGTTGTCTGAATTCTCTCTCTCTATCTCTCTCCTTGTCATTTTCTGATTACTTTTTTTAATCACTTATAGCCCAGAGATTGAAAAGTGATGAAAATATAATATAGTACGGGGAATGAGATGTAAATCCATAAAATTTAAGGGACTAAATAAATAAATAAATAAAATATAGTGACTGGATCCATTTTCTTCACGACACGTGAACAGTGGATACATCTCAGGTGCTACAAGGAAACACTGTTTTGGTTTAGTGTTTTTTTTTTTTTTTTTAAATATTTATATTTATATTTATAATTATAATGTGATCTCCCTTTTAACGCCATAAGGGCAGCCACTCTTCACTCTCCTCACTAGCTCAAGGGCATATCCCAATGGGCTCTGATATAATACTTCAGCCTTTAAAATGGCTGTTAGGTAAGTAAGTATATGTTTTTTTTTAATATATTAAAATAATATTTTTTTAATTTTAAAAAATTATTTTTAATATTATTACATCAAAACGATCCGAAAACATTAAAAAAATTAATAAAAAGTAAAAAATCAAATAAAAAAACTTTTAAAACACAAAAACAAACGTGCTCGAATCATCAACTTGCTAGGCCGAAAAAAAAAGAACGACGGGTGTATTTTTCTCACCGTACTGCATAGCCATGGAGATAAATTTCCATATGTAATTCATATAAATCTTGTCATTTTGATATCAATGGTTTTGGATCCAAGGACATTAGAGAGCATGCCATCAACAAATTAAGAGATAAAAGGATATGGCAACAATAATTTAAAAGGTCAAATAAAGTGGAA
>Ga0325410_1003349_pt1 | contig 18067 bp, 10 predicted proteins | sample PopdelMetagenome_16_FD_206182 | JGI IMG/M metagenome (GOLD analysis project Ga0325410, IMG submission 206182) | Populus deltoides microbial communities from Bellville, Georgia, United States - Xylem-PdIQD-R3 | ecosystem: Host-associated > Plants > Phyllosphere > Stem > Wood/Secondary xylem... | reverse complement strand
ATATACTTTTCATGTTTTAACTTCTAATTGATATATAATCAATTCATGCAATCTCTAACTGATATGTAATCAATTCATGAATTCAATATAAATAGAAATAGTCACCACTTTACATATATGGTGATTCTCATCGTACCATCTCAATTATGAGTTTTAAAAAGTAGTTTTCCAAAAATATTTTCGATAAAATTAGTAATAAATCATAGAAATTTCAAGTTTTGAATGAAAAGTTTTTTAGATTTGATTAGGCTCAATTCAAAAAATTTCATGAATGCATATAAAGTTTGCCATGTGTGTAATATTGAAAAAAAAAAACACTTTGTAAATTAAATCCCAGGACTATGTGTTTTTCCTGTCCATGTGCCTCCTTGTCTAATGGAATAAGCGAAACTTCATGAATAATGCATGTATTTTGGTACATCAGAATCCGGTGGATGCATATATAGCTTAATGCAAATTCCGGTAAATGAATTGAGGAAGTGAAGTGACGAAACTTTTAGCTAGGTTAGCATCATTAACTAGCTAGTTCTAGTACTATGCACGTACGTGTGCTTTGGTGCCTCGCACTTTCTGAGCAATGTAGTGTGAAGTGATCATGGCTCTTCAAATTCAAAATAATTGTCCCATGACCGAAGGTATAAATTAATTACTGCAAGTGATTTTTATCAAACTGTTGCAACTATTGCTAACACAATTGATCCACTTGGGATTTTTTTTTTGTATGAAAACTTTTATTTTGTAGGTACACAGATACAAAAATATTGTCAATGCGGGTATAAATTCTCTTACAAAGTTTTATATTTATAATATTAATAACAATATTTATATTTATACATTTACAATATCTGTAAAATTACATATATGTTAAATATTTTTTATGTGAAATCTATCAAAATAATTTTTTCCATTTGTTAAACTCAGAAATAAAGTATCTCATACCAAAACCCCCATGAAAACAACCATTAAAAATTAAAAATTGCAGCTGTAATACCTGTATAAAATGAAGCTCTGTACATAGAAATCATCGCTTCGAGGAAAATACTAACTATTATATATTATAATAGATGATGATGATGATGATAATAGTGAGATGGCTAGCATTCCCTGCTCTATGATTGGCCCAGTGGCTCCAATTAACACAAGTGGATCCAAACCTGGCATGATTTCATAGGCATGGCAATACCGTATCAAAATATACTATTCTTTGCTAGCCAGGCCAAACAAATGAATAAAAAAATAAAAAATCAATATCAAAAAGACATTTCCTTAGTCACTCACTCACACACACAGAGAGAAAGGTCAACCGCCAACATTCCGGTTAGTTCTTTCGTTAGCACACCACAGGACCCAAATGGTCACTTTGGCTACCACTCCTATATATACTCGAGTTCTGCACTGAACGGTTTTCTATCATTTTATGTAACCATAGAAGCTTAGTAAAAGCATCCAAGAAATCAAGAAACAAAGCACAAGAATCTTGCGCACAACAACCACACAGAGACCAGCTCAAGAGAAGCAGTCGCTATAGTTAAGCCATGGCAGACGAGTACACAAGCACAAACTGGTGGGATTCATCTTCATCAAGCAGGAACAGGTTTGATAGTACTGGATCATCATCTACAACTTCGGGACATACTAGTTTAGGAAGCTTTGCTTGGCCAACAGAAATGGTTGATGTCAAAGGAAGGTCTTCTATGGAAACTGTTTCAGTCTCGGATAGTTCTGTTGTTTTCCATGATTCCCAGAAGCTGCAACAAGGCCATGATTCTTCTGCTGACTTGCATATGATGGGTTTAGGCCTCTCTTCACCAGCCATTGATTGGAACCAGGCCTTACTGTAAGTTCACATACAAATACACACTTGTAACGCTAGCTATGCGTGTTTGCTTCATGTGTATATTTTCTTTGTTTCTTTATATGCATACCTACCGAATTTAAAATGACTACCTTTTAATTAATACACTCCATTATTATAAAAAATATAAATATCGAGTTTAAAGCTCAAATTTTTTGGCAGTCGCGGAGATAAGTCTGAGAGCAGTTTTCGATCGATGCTACAAGATAATTTGAGTTCAAACACCAATTATCAGCAAGAAACTGGGATTGGATCTTCTCAAGCTCAGTGGAGATCATCAGAGAGAGTGTTCGCTGGGGTCAGTGGAGACTCCTCTATGAATGAGTTTAAGCAAATGAATCGGGGCTTTTCTTTAGATCAACCACAGTTCAGTCCTCACGGGAGCTCCAGTGATAGTACTGTGACAGGTCAAGGCTTGCAGTCTAGTTTCCCAATGGATTCATCAGGTATATATGGAAGCCCTTCAACTATGCTGCAAGGACTATTGGGAACAGATAATCAAGTACAGCAGTCTTCGTTCGACAACCGATCGATGGGTTATGCATATGGGGCAAATTATGGTGTTAGCACTAATGAATTGTTGCCTTCTTGGTCTAAAATACCTCAATTCTTGAGAAATTCACCACCCAAACAGCCTCCTCATAACCAGTTGCACCTCTCCAATAATGCTCCCTTTTGGAATGCATCTTCAAGTGCCATGAGTGATGTCCGTCCGAGCTTTTTCCCGTCGATGCAACCGCAGTTTACCACATCCAATTTCGATGAAAAACCTAAGGTATGCAAATATAAAATGATAATGGAAGAGTACAACCAGGCATCTTTACGCCTGAGCCTTATATATATAGCTAAATGCAATTTACAGATATTCGATTGATGGTAATTAATTGTGCTTTCAAGATTAGGGTTTGGACTATTGAGATTGATAGTTTTTGGATCACTCGTTTTTTCCAAGCAGAATATATCTGAAGTACGGGATTCGAATACAGCAGTAAAGAAAAGTGGGGGTGAAGCAGGAGCAAAAAGGCCAAGAAATGAAACCCCATCACCTTCGCCAGCTTTTAAGGTACAAAAAAATTTAAGAAAAGATTTTGACAAGATGAGTCTATACAAGCTTTTTATCCTATCCATCATTTATAGACATGAATGAGAATTAGTATAGCTTTGATCATAGGCGAGGAAAGAGAAGATGGGGGACAGAATCACTGCACTCCAACAATTGGTTTCACCTTTCGGAAAGGTAAGATAACTCTCTTGTTTTTCTGCTGCTCACTCTCACGAAGAGTAAATAGTGACAGATCATTTTCATTCTTGAATCATTAAAGCTTATCAATGATTGTCTTTTTGGCCTGTGATCATGTTATCATGTCAGACTGATACAGCCTCGGTGCTCTCTGAAGCTATTGAATACATCAAATTCCTCCATGAGCAAGTCGCTGTAAGTGATCTTATACAAATCTTGCATCCTTCTAGTGAAAACTATACTAAAGAAATGATGCAGGACATGAGTTGTAAGTAATGCATTCATCCATTAAGTGCAGATTTGTCTAGCATTTCTATAATATTCATCTTCTAATTTTATATTTCAGGTCTTGCGCACCCCATACATGAAAAATGGAGCTCCCATACACCACCAGCAGGTACAATCATATTCTCCCTCCAGAAGTATAAAATCATATAGTAACTATTCCAACGATTATTCAATACTTAACTATAAATTCTTCAATTAATATCAAGGAGTAAGAATCTTTTTTTTCTGTTCATGAAATTGATATATGGCATCTTCTTTTTTGCTGTAGAGTTCTGAGAAGTCCAGGGACTCTGAAGGACAAAAACAAGATCTTAGAAGCCAAGGGCTATGTTTAGTACCGGTATCAAGCACTTTTCCGGTTACTCATGAGACCACAGTTGATTTTTGGACCCCCACATTTGGAGGGACTTTCAGATAAAAGGAAAGGACGATGGTAAAAAATTCGGGCATGGGAACAGATTCTATGCAACTAGTGTATATGATCTTATCAAACCCTAGCCAAGTTGGGAATGATAAGATTAACGATAGAAAAAATAAGGAACAGAAAACAAAGAAGCCCCATATTAACTGTAGTTCTGGATGGAAGAGAACACTATGTAGAGAAACTGTGAAAGAGAAAGAAAAGGAAATGACTCTCCAAGGGTACACGCGGCCAGCTACAGGCAAAATGATATTTTTGTTTCGACGGCTAGAAGTATGTTAGCGCAAGTTTCTGTGTTGATCGAGATTAAATCCTCTCTTCAGATAATCTTAAAGGCAGGCAGGCTCACTTACCATATCAGCTAGTACATTCAAAGAGATTTAATACATTTCTCTGAAAGTCAAAAGGATGCATATGGCCAATGTTTGGAAGTATATTATTTGCTGTAATAAACGTGGGTCAGGAACGAAAATAGGTGCTGATTTTAGGGAAAGTGCTGTCAAGAAGATTTAGTTTAGATAACATTAATCTGTTATTAAGTAGTAGCCGAGTTTAGTAGAAGATATATAAAGAAACTCTTGTTTTTCATATTTTTTTCTACTGCTATATATATATATATATATATATATATATTTCATGAATAGAACTGGCACTAGCTTCAGTTTTGATTTAACTAAGAGGGAAAAGGAATGAAAGGGAATAATTGAATTCCAGGATAGGGAGTGAGTGTGGGGATGTCATTTGATTGGAAATCTCACTTTTGATTTGTTTATGTGTTTGGAATATTGTTAGTGGAAGTCAGAAGGTGGGCCACACCTCCTCCTCTTTTAGGTTTTCATTTTCATCAAATGTTAGGGATGGAGGTATGTGTGTGTAGATGCTATCAGTCTCTGCTTTTGTGCTTTTCATCCAATGGCCACATTGGGGGGCTTCCATTGGAAGGTGAAGGCAAGCCGATTATTCATTAATCTCTCTTACTTTCACATGTAGAAACATTAAAAAAAAAATTAGTGCTGATTAATTTTGTGCTTGAGACTGCTGGAAACTATGAATAGATGATCCTATTTACTTAATTATTTCAAGGGTTGCTTGTTTGTATTTATGAATTATGATTAAAGGGAACCCAAGAAATATATATGTGTTGCAGGAGGAAAGTGAAAACTTTGATGTTGAATTCTTCTGAAGAAAGCAACAAGAAGATGGGTAAAAGTTTTTGTATCAAATGACGGACTGGAGAGAAACCATTTATCCTCTTCCAATCGTTGCAATGATTGATTTCTGTGTATAAATTTGAGCAAACAAGGGCTCAAGTTGTGATGATTTTTGTTTTCAAGACACCTCTGTGTACGAAATATGGAAATCGATCGTGTCAAGATGCCAATCAAGAACGAATAAGAAAAAAAAAATGGAGAGAATCTTTCCAAGTAATAATTATTTGGAATTAATTTGCTGCTTAATCCTCTAATTAATTATGCAATAAATTATGATCTTACATCATGAAGAAACTTATTGTTTTTTAAGCTCAGCACCGGATTCGGGACCTTATAATTAATTTATCAAGTACTTTATGATTTTAAAGTTACTGAAAGTTACATCAACTTTAATTTACTAAAAAACATAGAATCTAAGAGTTGATTATTGTTTCACCGATATTACAGTCTTCCATGTGACTTCAAGATTTCAAAAGCTTACTTTCCTTTCTATATATATTTGTCTTCTATTACAAGTAAGTTTTTATTGATTCTTAAATGCACTTTTTTATATTACATGTACAGATATCGAAGTAGAGAGGAATGAGAAGAACGGAGAAATACGATAAAAATATATTATTTGAAATTACTAATACTCTTGTTATATAAATCTAATTTGATACGTAGAGAAATATAGCTCCTCGCTCGTATGAATATAGATACAATATCAAATCAAATCATATTAAATCTGTGTTTTCTTTCTTGTTTTTCTTTCTTTTGCAATATATATTCATATTTATTTCAATCTACTATCCTGCCAAGCTGAGTTACAATATATATATTAATGATGACAAAGATTCTTACTTGGAAGGAATTAATTATAGACATTCTTCTTTACCAATATAATATAATGTCATTAATTGGGCTATATATACATCGTATATTGCAAGATACAGGATATTACACTTCCACATGCATGTGATTCGCTGATCATCCTGGGCACTGGACCTCTTCAGGGCAGTAGAGAGGAGTGGGAAACTGGAGACTGCTCCAGTTACTCAAATTGTCAAAGAGAAATTTCCACAAAAGAAAAGATGACATCTGTATAAACCCTTCAAGGAAGAAGGATCGAAACAAACAAAGATTGCTCTAGGAGCTTTGTTTGATTTAATTCTTGCACTTGGAACATATCTTTCTCTTAAAGTACAGAAAATTTTCAATGTTCACGAGCATCGTATCCTTTTTTTTAATATAAATTTAAGACATAAATTCCAAGGCTAGATACCGCTAGACTAGCTAGACCAGTCGAATCCAATGACATTGCAACAAATAGAATTGGTTTTTCAGCTAGTTTAATGCCATCATTATCTTGCATTTAAGTATAGCTTTTGCCTGCTCATGTTCAGTCAGTACTCATCATGTGAGTTTAAAGGGACTGTTTCCTCTTCGATCGTTTCATCAATTGGAAACCTTATTTTCAAAGTTCCATGAGCTTTTTGTCAGCCAGGGCTGCAGCAAAATTACCACTGCATAATTTTTTTAAGATTTAAATCTAAAATGTATCGGAAAGGAGAGCCATATTTAGAGAGAAAAAGTGGAATCTTGTAATTGTTTAGGGTAAAAATGATTGCCCTAAGACTCTTGTTCTGGGTAGTGCAGTGGAGTTAAAAATGTTTTGATGGGAGTTTATATTTGTCAACTTGCAAGGCAATGAGTGCTTGAGATTTTTATTATCACTACTAATGGGCATCCAACTATGCGAGCATGGCATGAGCATAAAGCAGAGAAGAAGATATGAGGTAATACATTACATCAGCCTAGCTACCTTGGAAATCGAGCACAGAATTTAATGTCGAATCATATATTAAGTTGAAGATACTGTAGTACAAAGTTTTATTTATTGGTACAGGAATTGATTACTGCATAAGCAGAAAAGGGAAGTCAAGCATTTAGGCAGAGAAAGAAAAGCTATAGGCAAGTTACACGTAAAGAGTGGCGAGACTGGAGAATTCGCTTGCGACTGGATGGCTGGCCGGATTACGGGAAGAAACAGCTTTGAGAGTTACAACACTTCTTTTGGTGACAGATGCCTGATTGCAATGATAATTCGACGTTCATTGATTGCAAAGAAGCCAAATTAAACCCTTTTACGTGTTGGTTGTAAAACGATAATTTACAGGCTAGAACAAGGAAAAGACACCATCATATATTGCATCTGCACCATGTTTAATAATCCCTGCAATCCAGAATCCGAGTGGCTGAGAAAAGCTTGCTTGAGGGCACACTTTTTAATGAGATGAACAGCCTTGTTTGGAGATTCGTATTCCGAGAAGAGGTTGGTTCTCTTCTCATATCTACTCGGAGAACAATAACTAAATAATAAATGATTGATGAATCAAATTCCTCTTAATATTTACCGGACCATCGTGTTCTATATATTTCTTTCAAGCATGAACATGAAGGTTAGGTTATACTTTATAGCTGGTGGAACTTCGACTGTTTTAACTTTTGTTAGATGTGATTATTCTTGATGCTTTGTTTCACTTGGGCCTACTACTATGACATCATGTTTGCGTTGCGGATAGCCGGTTTTTATATATATATATATATATGTGTTAATATTAAGAATTAATTTTTTTTTTTTAAAAAAATATTATATATTTCAAAACAAAAAACACTTCACATAAAAACAAAACATGGTTGGAAAGAATCACAAGCACCTGTTTCTGCAGGCACAATCAGCAATGGCAATATAAGGAACTTTGATAGAACTATGGTTTAATTTCATAGATTGATGCGCTGCTTAAAGCAGGGCTCTGCCTGGCATCAGCTTGAAAAAAAAAAAAAAACACTCTTATTTCATACGATTATGTAAATCTTACTGCTTTTCAACATACAAGAGAGTAGATTAAAGTAAAGGTCCTGAAAACAGAGGACGGGAGAAATCAAATTATAATGCATTGGGGAATGGAACAAATGGAAGCACAATCAACCTTGTGATCATAGGCAATTAATACTATCGTATTGCACACATACTAGGCATATAATAACCAATAGATCAACAATTATTCTTTGCAAATGCATATTTTATGAGAGTAAAAAATGGAAGACCAGCCTGTATTCTTGTAATCGAGTAAAACTTATGCAGCTCCCTTGAGCTTCTTTGTGATGGCAGCAATGTGCTTGCCCTGGTGGAAAGCCTGCTCCAGTTCAAGCTCGGTTGGCTGTCTTGAGCCATCCCCAGCAAAAGTTCCTGCACCATAAGGACTTCCACCTTTAACCTGCTCCATCTCAAACATGCCAGCACCGAATGTGTAGCCAATGGGAACGAATATCATCCCATGGTGAACGAGTTGGGTAATAGCAGTCAACCTGTACGTAACAATCTCAGCATTTTCATAAAGCGTCGTTGCTTTCACTTTCTAGCAAGTTTTCAAGTAAAACACTTTACTTGCTAACGGTGGAAAAAGATAATTTGCTAACAGTGAAAGAGGGACTTACGCTGTGGTCTCTTGGCCACCACCTTGGGATCCAGTGCTAAAGAAGATTCCTGCAGGCTTGCCAGCAAGTTGTTGTGTTTTCCATAGACCTCCAGTTGCATCCAGAAAAGCTTTGAATTGGGCGGCCATCATTCCAAATCTTGTTGGGAATCCAAACACAAAGCCATCAGCTTCTGCAAGTTCACTAGGTGTAATGATTGGTACATCACTCTTTGGTGGTGCACTCATCTTTCCTAGCACCTCTTCTGGCAGTATCTCAGGAACCTGATACACATGAGGACTAGATAAGTACATTTTTTTGCAATATCTTAAAAACCACAAGGAGGAGCCTTGCTTCAAAAAATAATCCAAGAAATTTCAGCATTGTTCCAAAACCATGGTAAGCAACAGACTGTGACAGCTAGTGGAATTTTGTGCTTAAAATGATACGTAGCTGTACCAATCAATTCAAGTAGAAAACTTCTGAAAAAATGAACTAAAAGGATTTCCTAGCCACCAGTTGAACTATCAAGTTGCATTCCTATTTTATTAGATTACAAACTTGAGTGGCAAACAAGATGAGAAAACTTGGGACGTGGGAGCAACATTGACATAATTAAGAGAGAGAATAAAGTGACAATACTGATTGTCATAAATGCAATGACATTGAAAACCTTCAAAACTGCATGCAGCAGTTCACATAAAGCATGGGATCCATGGATGTTGATGATGAATTCTGATAACCGCAGAACTTCACAAACAGCCATTTTTATAAGCAAGTCTAGATTCATGAGTCTCAAAGGAATCCTAGTTCCTTTTCAATCTAAAATTCTGGTGGCATTCTACTATGTATCATCATACACAGGCTACAACATGAAGGTAAACTAAATAGTTCAACATCGCAACAACAAAGATGGTATCATCATATACAGGCTACAACATGAAGGTAAACTCAATAGTTCAACATATACTTCCTTACCTGCCATAATTTGGCCTCAACACCTTCAACGGATGAAGCCCCTTTCCTAATCTCTTCTGCCAGTTTCTCTACATGCCCGTACATGGAATAGTACCTGTAGAAGTTATAAGAAATTTTATGAGACAGATTATGAGGAGAAAAGTTCAAAGCATGCGTCTCACCAAAGCATGCTTCATCATAACCGCATCCCTAAACACCCAAAAAATAAAACCTCAGGAAGGAGAAAGAATGTGGAGAGATTGTAGCATATAAGAATAACTTGCATGAAATCGCATATACACAAGCTGTTAATAACAGTCTTTAAAGATGATGCCTTTTCATCATGTTTTTAAACCCAATCGAATATCTGTCCATAAGATCATCTAATCCAAACCAGCAGTTGATCTACTAGAAAGTGTTTGCATAATACGAAAAGCTTAGTTGGCAATGGGTAATATGGACTGCAATACTTGGTGCACCATACATAATGATCAAACAGTACAGCAGATGAGTCCTTAAGATATGACAAATAAAATTTGCAAACACTTAAATTTGCTACAGAAGACCATCAGGCCACTGAAATGAGTGAGTCATATGTCATGGTTACTTTGGACAAAGTGAGAAAATAGATAAGGTTGACTTTCATGCTTCATCATGCCTAAACTGACACAGCGCCAACAAGCTCACCACATCATTTCATCCTTCAAAGAATTGACTTACTATACATTTTATGCTGTAATGTCTGGATTCTGAGAATACTAGGTCTGCAAACTAGACTTATGTGCAAACATATCCCCATTCAAACACCCCCTTCACCCAATAAAAAAAGTAAGAAAATAAAAAAAGGAAATACTTTCCCTCATTGTGTTTTGTATTCTGTTAGCAATAAACCAACTGACCCCAATAGACCATCCCACGAAATAGTGGATGCCTAGATATATAGTGCCCACTAGCCCACTATGTATGAGATTGGAAAAGACTTCATACCAATAACATGGCAAGAACAACCAGCTAAATTGACCATTCTTAGTGAAATAATAAAGTGTCCGCAAACCAGTACGATATCCATGCAACTGGTGAAAATCATGAAAAATAGTAGTCTGTACTCTGTAGCAGCAGCAAATGCCTTTCTTTTAATGGGACTTAGACTGGATCTTCAGAGAATTATTATCTCAACTAATCTATCAAAATTTCATGAAACGAGAGAGCTAAATATACTCTAACTTCAACACTTAAGCAACAAAAATTTACTTCCTCAGAGCCTTTAAAAAGATTTACAGGTGGAAAATACCAGGCAATGAAAGGATTGCCAGATGAACAATAAACGAGCAGCAATAAAAAAAAAATTAATTCTTTTGGGTTACAAAGGAGAAGATCGAACTTGAGACCGACTCACTCAATAAATAATTGAATTAAATGTTCGACTGACATGAAAACAAGAATCATGTGAATACCGACAAGACCTCGAACTCCATTGCATTCAAAGATCCGAAAAATCAACACCGCGCATTTATATCTTATCTTAGTCATCAAGCATAAGATGAGCTTAGCAACACTAATTAATCCACAAAATAAAAAAATAAATTAAAATTCTAAACTGCATGATTAATTAGAGATATAATACAGATCAGACACTAAAAATCAGAAGAACTTATTAGAAACAAACAAACGCAATGCAGGCTTTAAATATTTGCAAATGAATCAATAGAATAAACCCTTGCTCAAATCGCGATTGAATACAAATAAACTAATTCAAGGTTATAAGAGATTAGAAATGGAAAATTAAGAGTATAAAGAGAGAGAGATTTACACAATATAGACTTTGGTTGCCATTGATTTGGAAGAATTTTGCAGAGCGAGCGATCTACTACTTTTGTGCGTGTGGTTGCTTGTGTGATTTTAAGAAGAGGAGGAGAAAAGGAAAAGAAACGTTGATGATTTTATAGAATTGAAACGAGTGGGTGGCGAGAACGCGTATTTATAGTTGCTTACGCCTTACGGAGGGGAAGGAGAAGGAGGGAGATTAATTATTTTTTTGAAATATTATTCTGAATTGAATAATTAAAGGAAAAAACACAAATAAATAATTAGAGGAAAAGACAAATAAATAATTATTCAATATTGCCAGCTCTAAATCAATACAAGTTTTTGTTATTTTCTTAAGTTCTGATGGGTGCCGTGAAGAGAAACGGACGAAATGCATTTGATTAATTTTCAAATCGAAATAATTAATGATTAATGATGATGATGAAATGTTGTGGTCATGCTTATAACCATATTGCTTACTGTTCATTTCTTCTTCTTTTTTTTTTCCTAGGATTTTTTACGTTTTGGTTTCTCAATTTCTTTTTCTTCTTGTTTGGTATTTTTTTTTTCTTATTGGTTTTGATGATTTATTTTTTATGCCTGTATATGAGGATTTAAAGGTGTCGATAAATATTTTGTTACTCAGTTGATAGTTAATTTTATAAAATAAAATTTTATTTTATTAATTTAAAAAATTTATAGTTTAGAAGAACAAAATTGAGATTTTGACAAATATTCATTTCTTTTTTTTTTAGTTAATATCATGGACTAGATTTGATGTGCGTTTTAGTTGATGGTTCACAGTTAAGTGATGACATGACTTTTTTTTCCCTCTCTCATCTCCTCTACTCGAGGTTTGTTCTGGTCTAACAAAAAAAAAATATCCTATCATTATGTTTTTATGTCAATTTTAGGTCTCATTCCTTTGATTGATATTTTTTTTTTTTGGATATTTTTAGGTGAGTTTTGTTTTTAATTTCATTCTTCAATATTGGGTCAATTTAAAATTGAACTTCATGATTTTTTTTTATGTGAAGTGATCTCGTCCTCATGATCTGTATCATGGGTCTGAAAGGTTAACCCAGGTTAACATTAGTATTTTGTCACTAATTTTATTTTTTGATTTTATCTCTTGGTGTTGGGTTTATTGAAAATTGAGCTTCGTGATATTTTTTACTTTATTTTCTACAGGATTAACTTGGTCTCATAACATAATTTATGGGTTTGGTGAGTTAGCGAGGGTTTACTCTGTCTTTTTTAGGGTTGTTTTTTAAAAATTTAATTTTTTTTTTGATTTGTCCTTCAATACCTGTTTGATTTGGGAATAAGACTACTTAATTTTTTTCTGTTTTGTTTTATATTAGGCTATCCCATTCAAATAAGACTTGTCCTTTTAGTTAATTGATTTTTTTCCCCGATTTCATCCTTCTATATTTGGATTGTTGGGAATTGGGGATTATAATTTTTTTTAATCTTCATTTCACTATCAAAAAATTGGCAAATATTAATGGAAATACCAAGAAAATATTTTCATTGGTAGATTGCAATGAATTTTACTGACAGAATATTCTCTTATTATATCCATTGGTAAACACCGACATAAATACTTCGTCAGTATATACTGAGGAGATTATAGTGGGAAAAGAAATAATTAAAAAAAGCTAAAAAAATACAATGACATGTCATTTATACTGATGGTATTACCCCCACAATATTAATTCGCCAGTAAAATTCAATATTTAAGAGAGCATTGAAATTGTAAAATACCAATAGATACACCAACATAATAAGTTTGTCAGTATATTTCAAAGAGCATTAGAATTGTTTCTTTTTCTGTAGCACTATTCATTATGTTAATACAAAAAGTTCACCAACGGATTAAGTCTGTCAGTATATTTAAGAGAGCTTTGAGACTGTTCACTTCTTAATTGCATTTTTCATGTTATCAATTACATAAAGAGATCACTGACGGATTAAAGTCCGCCAGTATTTTTCCGAAAGCTTTAGAACTATTTACTTCTCAATTGTATTGTTAATTACTAATTACTATTCCTTATAGACGGAATAACTAATGAACTAAAAAGTCTTTGGTGATATTTGAGAGGTTTCTTTTAAAAAATTTAATTAAATATTAAAAATGGAATCATTTATGGACTCAAAAGTCGCTTGTGATATTTGAGGGGTTTCTAAAAATTTTTGATTAAATTAAAAATTTTAATTAAATATTACAAGTGGAATCATTGATTTAATGGTTTAAAATATTAATTTTTAATTATCCATCGGTAAAACCATAAGTAAAAAAACTCAGTTAAAAGACTAGAATCACAAATTTCATAACAAACACACCTCTTCTTCTTCATCATCTTCTTCTCTCTTCCTTTTATGTAAAAAACACTAATGTCTCTCCTTTTCTTTCTCCTCTCCTCAACTCCTTCTCTTCTCTTTTCCTCCATGCGCATGTATGTCTTCTCTTATTTTCTTCTTTTACCTCATCTTTTTTGTTTTTTGTTAATTAACATACTTTATGAATTTGTCTTATTTTTTTTTCTCATCTTCATTTGCAATGAAATTAAGGTAAGATTTTTCTTTTTTCTTCTTTTTTTGTTTTTTTTTCATTATAATTGTTTCTTAATATTTTTATTTTTAATAATTGTATGAATGTTGTTGTAGGCATATTTTTCACATGAGAACAATTTTGTTGAATTTTAGTTGGATTATGTTTTTCAATTTTTTGTTCAATTTCAATTAAATGTATATGATTGATTTTAATTATTATTAGTTAATTTTGTTGTTCAATTTTGATTAAATGAATTTATTTGTTGCTGGATTATGGGTTTTGAAATAGATTTTCTAGGTTAGGTAGAAGTGTTTTTTAATTGATTTATTTATTTGTTATTGTTGTTTATTTATATGTTGCAAATTTGTTTGAGTTGATTTTTTTTTCCAAGCAACTCAGATCCTACATACTATTATTGAGTGTTGATTTATATTAATTTAATTTATTTTAATTATTTTATACTTTTGTTTAATAGATTTCTTTACAAAAATATTTTAAAAAAATTACCAATGGATCAAGTCTGTCAGTATATTTTAAAGAGTTAAAATAAATTACTGCAAATATCACTATCACTATTTAATTACCGATGTAATTGCATAAGGTCTTTTTATTGGTTACATGTCAAATTTCTTGAGGAAAATATCAACGGAGTGAAGTGGGTAATTTTTTTAGTGCGTTTTTGCGATCAGTAAATCTATTAGTAATTTTACCGACGGACTCACTAAAAGATCAAAAGTCACTAAAGAGAGTTTTTCTAACAAAAATAATGCCAATGGATTGAGAGTATAAATACGGACAAAAAGTTTTGTTTGCAAATCTAAAAATCCTGGTATTATAGAGTTGTTTAGACCTCATAACTCGAGTTGTTGGTTTGACATACTATCTTGGGTGAACACGTCATTTTTTGTAATTTTTTATTTTCAATTTTAATTTCGTTGTACAACGTTAAGTTGTTTGATAATTGAGCTTCATGATATTTTTTTTTGAAGCATTTTTTTGTCCAGGTTATGATTATTATTTCTATAAAAATTTAGTTTATTTATTTTCGTTGCTTGTTTTATATCATATAATTAAATAAAAATAAATTATTGAACTTAGTCGGATCTATAACTCGTGTTATATATATATATTACTTTTATATAACACATTAACAATGTCCATGTATATTTTTTTTATATTAAAAGATTTTTTTGCCGGAGTTGTGATATAGCCCGTGCCACCTATTAGAAGTTGTCACCCTACTTTTTTTGTTTTACGAGTAAAAATAATATAAAAACAATAATTTGATGTTTAGTGTGAACTGGAAAAAAGAACGATGTTTTAGTATTCATGGTGTCTTTCAAGCCATCTTAGAGGCAACTAATTAAATAATATTATTTTATTAAACATTGGGGATCTAATTGGAATAAATATTTTTTTTGTGTGTGAAATCGGAATATTAATTGGTTGACTTTTAGTCTTACAAAATAAAAATAAAAATAAAAACAAAAACGACTTTTCGATGTAGACAAATTCAAAGGGACGGGTGGATGACGTCAAATGGATTGCATGCTGACCCAAACCTAAAATGGTAATCGAATTTACAAATGTGCCACGCTGTGAGAAATTCAAGATCACTCCTTTTTCTCTCTTTTATTAGACTTTTCCATTATTGATGCACAATAACTATCAGCCATCCTTCTTTAACTTTTGAAAAGAGAAACACTTTTATCAAAGTATGAGAAAAAGAAACTAGAAGGGAGCAGATGGAGCTAGCTAGCCAGTGCATCTTCTTAGCTTGATAATTACTTAACCAAAAATTATAAAAAGTGGAAATAATTCTGGTTAAATTAATGGAACGTGATGTTTTATGAATTAGGCACGATGCAAAAATCCCTAGCTAGCTAGTACAGTGAATTGAAACCAATGTGCAAAGAATGTGATGATAAGAACCCTAAAATTTTAGTATTTCTAGCTTTTTATAACGTTTAAATAATTAACAGCTTGTGCACATAGTCTATCATTATTCATGCATGCAGTACTGCTAAAATTGGTATTGTTTAATTAATAGGTATACTTGAATTTTGTTAACATGGTTAAAATCAGGTCGAGTTTTAAAAAATTTTGGATGGGAGCTGACCTAGTCAACCCGCGACTACATCAACACAATTAGGATTTGATTTAATTTTTTGATTTTTTTAAATAATATTGTTTTGATTTTATTTTAAAAAAATATCATTTTGATTAATTTGGGTCAACACAAATTATATATAATAATAATAATAATAAAAAAGTCGTAGTGGGCATGAACCTAAAGCACTGCAATTCAAGTCTAATATATATACATGCAGCAGCAAGTTAGAAGACAAGTGCTCTTGTTTGTCAAGAAAATCCAACTCCCTTTCGGTCAATTTTGATCATATATAGAGAGCTTTTGCATGGTCCAAAGTTATAATTCTAATTCATAGCCATCTTTATAAGGCGATCTAAGATATGTTAACGAATCTGACAAGGATGCATGCATGGCGATCCTTTTTCCCCTAACAAGATCACATGATCAATTGTTCTGAGGCTCCTTTTCGCTTTGAAAAACCCTGGAAAGAGATTAATACATTGCTTTGGTTGAACTTCAAGTGATTAATGTAACTTTTTCCAGCTAATTAACAGATCATTTTTCTTTGGCCACAAGCAAATTAATAGTTTTTAGAATAGTAACACAGAACATATGTATAATCAATGGAAAGGAGTGATCTCATGCTCATCCCTAGTTTTTTTTTTTTTTTTAATGGCCATTGAATCCGAAAGAGATCGAACTCTGAAACCCTAGCACAAATATAAAAGCTGTCTTTCTGGTTGCCTTAATTTAATTCAACGGGACATTTTTATTAACAAGATGTGTAACTTTTTTGTATTGTTAAGAGAACAAAGATACTGAAAGATGGGATATTCCTTGGATAATGAGAAATCTATCACGGAGGCCCACAAGGATACAAATAGCTAGCAACTTGACTTTTGCTCCGACGATCCCTGTAGTCTTAGTGCAAGTCGTTTTTTCATATGTTTTTTTTAATTAAAATAATAATTTTTTTTTATTTTTTATATCAGCAAATCAAAATTATAACTTTACTATACTTGTAATTGACATTACATGCAATATTACCTATCAGGCAAAGTCATATGATATGTAAAGCTGGTCTTAAACAAAGACTTATCGTTTAGAGGTCGCCGGAACTCTTAATTACCTTCGGAGCTACACAAGGGCCATATCCATATAAAACAATGAACGAGAAAGGTCTTCGTAGCTGGCTTTGTCCTATTTGAGGATGAGAGTTTGAAAGTGTTACTCAACCTGGAATTAATATTGTAATAATCCAAGCTGGCGAGGCTTCGAGAATTAAAATGGAAGAAATGGCCATTTATTGGACGTCATAACTTGCCGTGTCAACTTTAGGTAGGTTTAACGAGGAACAAAGAAAAGAATTTGATCATATCAAGAATCTTTTCTGTCAAAACTGCGCCTCCTCTTGTTAATTTAGTATTTAGTTAGAACCAAATTTCTTGGACGCAAATGCTTACATCAAGCTGATGCTCCTTGAGCCTCATTGCTTACATGGTATCTCAGATCATCTCTCCTTGAATGATGGGTAAACCATACTGTTATAATAGAAGGGAAGAAGAAGACTTTCTGCTTCAGATCTGAAAAAATAATTCACTTCAATGCCCCGATGCATAGATTCACCTCATGTCACTCTCTAGGCACCGACAGCCACGATGGTGTGTGGGGACATGCATCGGCCTCCCTAACGACTGTGTCCAAGTGATCACTAAGGTTATTTAATTTCATCCTCTTTGTGCCTTGCATGTTATTATTTAATGTGAGGTATGTTAGTTATGCCAATTTACACCAACCTATAGGTTGGGGACCATTAGGAAGTTTCACTACCGAAAAATTAGAAAAAACCAACGAAAACACTAATAATATTTTGTTGATAGTTTTTTAATGAAATGCCGACAAAACAATTTCATAGTAGCAATTTAAAATGTCATCAATGTCAATGAAATTGTCGATGGAAATTATGTTGATAATTTTAAATGAATTAAAACCTAACATTTCTTCTGAACATTTTTTTTTCTTTCTTCTCTTTCAAAACAACATCCTATCTCTCTCAATTAATTACCAAATTTGGCCAACCTCTTCACAAATCTAGCCATCCAACTTACCGACGTCAATCTATATCTGTCTATAGTGTTAGCTTCTCTCTTTTGGTTTCATTTATCGTCAAGTCTCAGTACT
>Ga0325410_1003347_pt1 | contig 18077 bp, 6 predicted proteins | sample PopdelMetagenome_16_FD_206182 | JGI IMG/M metagenome (GOLD analysis project Ga0325410, IMG submission 206182) | Populus deltoides microbial communities from Bellville, Georgia, United States - Xylem-PdIQD-R3 | ecosystem: Host-associated > Plants > Phyllosphere > Stem > Wood/Secondary xylem... | reverse complement strand
TAATGTTCCTCTGGTTATACTTCCACGCTTGCCTTTGAATTCATAAGTTAGCATTTATTAATTTAACGTACACTAATCAATTGAGATACCCAACCAAGCGAGTGATCACAATGACATATTCTGGTCGGCTTGACGAGGTGAAGGACAGCATTCATACCGCTTACTGTTCTTTTTCAACTTCAACAGGCTGAAGCGCTAGCTAGAGAAATGGCCTTTAGCCGTTATATGCCTTTTTCTCCCCCTGTATGTTGAAGTGTCAACCGTTACAAGTACCCTCGCGAAATGAATAATGTTTTTACGAGATGATGAACACCAAAATCACGATCTTTTTTAGTTTATACTAGTTACATGTGTGCGTGATATTGCGAGATCAATTATTTTTTGTATTTTAAAAAAAGTTAAGTTCTAAAAATATTAAGTTTTTTTACAAAGTTATATCTAAGAGTTTTAGATTTGGTTGCAACGCCTGACCCAAAAGTAATATTTATAATATTAATAATAACATTAAACTTAGGTTAACCCTTAGCATAAAAATATCTGGACTGCAATACCAGACCCAATAGCATTGGACGTGGGTCTGGTGCAATGTCGTGACATAAAAGTGTGATAATTAAATATATTAGTTAAAAAGAAAAAAATAAAGAAAAAAAACCAACATGAAAAAAAAACTAACGAAGAAAAAGAAAAAAAATATGAATTAACTGGGTTAACCCTTCAAACCAGGTTAACCTGTCATACCTTGGATTCGCATCGTGAAAGTTTGATAATTAAAAAGAAAAAAACAAATTAATGGGTTAGCCTAGAATTAACTGGGCTAACTCGTTAAACCAGGTTAGCCTGTCAAATCCGGAATCCGTGTCATGAAAGTTTGATAACAAAATAGAAAAAAATTTAACATTAACAATTTAAATTAAACAAAAAAAATAAATTAAAAAGAAAAAAACAAAAGGCATCAGCCTTTTTACTGTGGACTGCACTGTGCAATCCACAGTCAAAGGCATAAAAACAAAAAAAACAAAAAAAAACTAAAGGCATCAGCCGAGAACTACTTAGAAAAAAATTTAATATTAATAAAATAAATTAATTAAAAAGAAAAAATAAAAGAAAAAAAACCTCTAAGAAGAAAAAAAAACTAAATAGAAAGAAATTTAACATTAACAAACTAAACTAAACGAAAAAAAAATTAAAAAGAAAAAAAAATTCAGGTTAACTCGTCAAACCAAGTTAACCCGTTAAACCCGGAATCCGTGCCATGAATGTCTGGTAACTAAATAAAAAAAAGTAAAAATTAACAAACTAAACTAAATAAAAAAATTAATTAAAAAGAAAAAAAATCCGGGTTAACTCATCAAACCATGTTAACCCGTTAAACCCAGGATCCGTGTCATAAAAGTCTGATAACTAAATAAAAAAAAATTTAACATTAACAAACTAAATTAAACAAAAAAGAATTATGAAAAAAAAATTGACGGGTCAACCCATAATTAACTGGGTTCACCCGTGAAACCAAGTTAACCCGTGAAATTCGGGATATGTGTCATGAAAATCTGATAACTAAATAGAAAAAAAAATTAACATTAACAAACAAAACTAAATGAAAAAAATTAATTAAAAAGCAAAAAAAAAATTCTGGGTTAACTTATCAAACCAGGTTAACCCATTAAATCCAGAAATTATGAAAGTGTGATAACTAAATAAAAAAAAAATAAACATTAACAAACTAAATTAAACAAAAAAATTTTGTTAAAAGAAAAAAAAACAAAGAAAGAAGTAAAAAAAAAATCCTGAAAGACATAAAAAACAATTAAAAAAATAAAACAACTTAAAAAAAACTAAAGGGATCAGTGTTTTACTGGGAACTACATTGTGCAGTCCACAGTAAAACACTGTTTCCTTTTAGTATATGTTATAATTACTAGATTGGTGGCCCCGATGTCACGGGTCGGACAAAAAAAAAAAGAACCTTCAAAAAACTTAGGGGACAACTATATTTTTAAAAAAGTAAAATAAACTTGATAATAGATTAAATCTTGATTGATTTAATAATATAATAAAAAAATAAGATAACAATAATAAATAAAAAAATATTTTCATAAGCAAAGATAGTCCAACTCATGAAATTGTAACCTAAAATAAGATATTTTCATATTACATATTCATCATGCATCTCAGGACATTGGATTAGGATAATTTAATAGAAAATAAATTGATAATAAATAATAACAAAACAAAAAAATTGAGAGACAAATATAAATCAATGTATTTAACATCGCAAAACGAATCATTTCTGGGTTGTGTTTAATGAATTTGTTTCTTAAAATCAATTTGTAACAAAAATCAACACACATATAAAATTTATTGAATAAAACAAAAGGAAAATAAATATTATGCAAGGCTACACATATTAAAAATATTATAGAAAAACAAAAAAATTTTAATTTTTAAAAATAAATTTAATCTATATAAAATATATAATTTTTTTTTCAGATTTATCATATTAACCTCCTAACAAATCAAATACATCCAATATAATTAAAATATTGTTGCAATTTAAAAAATGCTAAATAAGCCAAACAAATCACATAAGGGGCATTAATTAAAATATAAACTTAAAAATTATGTAAAAGAAGACATAAAAAGATATTAATTAAAAAAAATGAGGTCATGCCAAGCGCCTAGCCTATCAAGAAATGGCTCATGTGCGGGCTTGCAAGGTTAGGCCTAAGCACAAGACTTTTTTTTTTATCATTATTTTAAAGTTAATAGGGTGAGGACATGTTACCGCACCTTTTTAATTTGTTTTTTTAAATAAACGACGCGTCGTCTAGATTTCCGAATTCTAGCAATTGTGGTGCTTGAAAAATAGAGTTCATGTTTTGTTTCACCTCAAAATCTATTTTCAATCCAAAACACATAGAAAAACACTTTAGAAATCATATATATTAAACTAATTCATGGCCTCAAAACACATAAAAAAGCGCTTCAAAACCCAAAATAAAAAATACTTCTGAGTTCAAATATGTTTTTAGGCATTTTCAATGAAAAAAACATCTAGTTCAAGCTCGTCTCATCATATGGAATTTTTTAGCACTAAAATCTACTATTTTTGTGGTTGGAATTGTTGTCAATAATAACTTTCTATCTCTATATTAAAATTAAATGAGTCTCTCCTTCCACTAAATATTTTTTAAAAAATTTAAAAAATAATGTTTAATATCACAATTGAATTTTTAAAAATTAAACGAACTAATTAATCTAAGAGGAAAAAAAAAAGGGAGATGAAAATGAATTTGTAAGACAAGTTTAAAAGCTGCCATTTATTTCACTTATTTTTTTAAATTTTAGTTTTCTGTTTTTTAATTTAACTATCTCTTTAAAAAAAAAAATGCATTCGAATGCTAATTTGAATTCAATAGGGTTAAATCATGCAAAATAAATTCAAGAAATCAATTTTTTTTTAAAAAAAACCACTGCTCACTGTAGCCCGATTACTGTTAATCACCGCACAGATCACTGCTCACTGTAGCCCGATTACTGTTAATCACCTCTCAAATCACTGCTGCAATACACAGCTACAAAGCATTGCGTGTTGTCACCTTTCGTAGCTAGTTCTACTATAATCTTAGCGCATACCTGTTCCCCCCAACGTTGATGAGCAGATAGTTGTTTTTTCCATCCCATATAGTTGCCAGCTTCGAGAACAGAGTACTTCGCCGTCAGATGGTTCTCCGAACCATGGTCCCTTAAGGTGCCAGACTCTGAATGGACCATTGAGAGACTCCATCTCTCTGGTATTCTCTTTCTACACGAGTCTCTCCAAAATTAACTAAATGATCATAATGATATAGCCATTAACGGAAATGGTGCATCGTATAGCCATTAAGTACGTACCTGTTTACTATATATATTCTTATGGCCCCTTAAGGTGCTCACTAACAAGGGTTATTGTATTTGTTTCCATTAAGAAGTGAAGCTGGGCGTACTAGAGCTAGCTGTTTTAATATTTGAGAAGTTCTTAAGGAGACCTGCAGGTTTACGTAATCATTGACTGTTCCCAGATACTCCTAAGCTCAATTTGTTGTTAACAGCCTGTTTTTTTTTGTTTTTGCAGTGGAAAAGTATTTTTAAAAACATTAATTTTTTATTTCAAATCATTTTTTTAATGTTTTTTTTCTTATTTTGATATATATAAAAATAAAATTTAAAAAATAAATATAAAAACACTTTCAACAAGACATTACTACAATCTCAATCGTGCCCTGAACGCGTCATTGATAGACCATTCACTGTCTACTCTTTGTCAAACTAGTGAATTGATGGGCAAGTGTGAAAATTGCGACCCCAAAACGCGTCGAAAAGCACTGGCAGTGTCGAAGAAGAGCACCAGAAAATCTATCAAAGTGTTGACAAGAAAAGGTAGACAAGAAAAGAAGCAAGGCCCAGACATGGAGAAGAGGAGGGGATTGTATTCCCCTGGGATCCATTTGCTGTAATGCTGCTTATCTCGATGAATTTGTAGCAACAATTCAACCGGACGACGTTAGCACGGAATTCAAGGAGAAGAAGGGGAGGTCATTGATCCATGGACCAGAAAGAAAGGCAACCGATGGGTCCTGGCCCTAAAGAAGTCTCGGATAACATCATTTCACTTTGCCCCGAGTCAACGAAACTTGTGCTGTGGTTGGTCGGCAAGCTAGTCGAGTAGGTTTCTGTGAACACCTTTTAGCTTTACTCATTTCAAATAGCTCAGCCAATGAAAACTTCCCGAATGTTTCAGTTCTTAATTCAACAGGATTTAAGCCAGTTTGAATATCAGGAGGCATCCTTCTTTCAATATCGCAAGGACAGAGACATATGATATCGCTTGAATTGCAAGACATGGAATTTTTTCACAGGGGACCATAAATTGTAACCAACCAGGAGTTGACACTGCAGAAGGGAAGCCTAACTGTGCCTAGTCGTATGATATAAAGCCACAGAAAAAGGGCAAAATAGTGATTGCCGAGCTATAAAAAATGAATAAATTGGAGAAGAAAAACCATAATTGTTCATGGGGCCAAATGAAAAGGGCAGGCAAAGGCGTGGTCCATGGAACAAAGTCTATCCTGCTAGCCTATTTCTCCCCACTAAGCTCCCACCACACTACTTCCTTCACCAAGAGATTTGAGACAGTGTCGCCACCATGCTACCCAAAAGGTCGCCACAAGCAAAATAACTGGCAGGAAAGGAAGGGAGAGCTCAGGATTGCTTTTTATTAATTTCTGAACCATAGTGGATCCCATAATAGATTTGATAACTCATCTAATCCACCACCTCAAAATTCTGTCTCCTCCCGTCCACCACTAATCTCCAGATTCTGGTCTCGCATGAGCTCGATCTGCTGCTAAAAACTAATCCATAGACTTATCATAACCCAGTAAAATTGCTGTTCGACCTCGACTAACAAAGCTGAGAGCCCAAGTACACGCAAGTATTTCTTGTGCGGCAATAAAGTGGGTTGGGATTTCTGGGCAGATGGAATAGTTCTTTGTGGCCCACCATGATACGAACTGGTTTCTTTCTGGGGTCCAGTTCAAACACTCGGCTGCCCTTCCTTTGTTGGAGGCCGCAATCCGCATCATCTACTGGGCCCAGTGCACGTGTGCATTAGTAAGTGGTCAGTTCGGCTATCCTGTACTTGTAAATATCAGTTTCTAGTCCAAACCAAATACAGATGGTCGGCGAAAAACTTATTTTTAGAAAAAGCAATTCTATTATCAAATGTCTGAAATCCTTTATTTTTTTTTTCCAACACAATTTAATAAACATTTTAAGGATGTAACATTTGATCAAAAAAATATTTAATAGACCGTGTTTTTCACGTAATGAAAATCATGGTTGAATTTAAATTAATTAATCGCTAAAGAAAATATTTTTAATTTTTAAAAGTATCATATCAAAATATATTATTTATTTTTAAAACATTATTTTTAGTATCAGAAATCAAAACCATCTAAAATAATAATAAAAAATTAATTTTAAACAATTTCTTTTTTTTTTAATTTACCCAATTCTATTTAGATCTCACTTCTCAGTAATAAACGAGGCCATGTATGTTTATAATATTTGTAGATATTTTTGCTTCCTTCTTGATTGCTTGTACCTTTCCAACATAAGTTTCTACTGTCTTCGTTTCGGCATCAATAACCCTACCCATTTTAACCTGTCTCGTCGTTAGTGGCCGGTCTTCTCAAAAACTATTTCTGGGCACACGCGTTGGACCCCAGATTAAATCGAACCAGTCTACCATGTTTCCCTTCTCTGGAATACCTCGGAACTCGGAACTCAACGTGTCAGAGAAAAAGAAAGAGACTAAGAAATAAAAAGAGATTTAAGAGAAGAGACAGTCGCAGAGAAGCTGAAAGCTTCCTTGAACTCGAAGATCTGGTCATCAGGGAGCTGATCGGCCATTTTTATTTTGAGAGGAGGCGAATATCAGAGAGAGAGAGAGAGAGAGAGAGTAGTCAATGTGGTTATAATAATAGGAGTGAATCTACATGGGTCCAAAAAGGTTAGGAACTTGTGCTGGAAAGTGACACCCATCCGAGGGGTGCGAAAAATAGTTTTTTAAAAATTATAAATTTTTTTTTATATTTATAACAAGCAAAATTTAACAATAAAAAACACATTTCAATTAAATAAAAATTTAACTTGATTTAAAAAAAAATATTTTTCTTTTATTTTGGATGGAAAATATTTTTTAGAAATATCATAGTATTTATTTATTATATCAAATTTGATTTTCAAACTTTTAATTGATATATATTTTATTTGAATATTTTTTTATTTAACTTCATCCCTTAAAATTTGATTTAATTTTATTTTTATATTAACTTTAATCTTTATTTTTATGGTTGTTATTTACTTTTCTTTTATCATTTTTTTTAATTGAAAATTTTTATCTATCAAATTTGGTCATTATTTTTTTTATTGTTACTTATTTTATTTGAAATAATTTATAAAATTATTATTATTATTATTTTAATTTCATTATCTTTCAATTTTTTTATTTGTTAGATTTGATCTCCATTATTTGGAATATTATTTATTTTATTTTAGATAATTTATGAAATTATTTCAATTTTATTCTCATTCAACTTTTTAATTTGTAAGATTTATTTCTTATTATTTTAATAAACTTGAAAAAAAATAAAAAATTAATAAGCTATTTTCCAGCTTATTTTCTATAAAATAACCAAATACTATAAAATATTTTCCAATTTATTTTCCATAACACCACCAAACATTAGAAAATAATTTATTTTTCAGGAATTTAATTTTTAAAAAAATTACTTAAAAAAAACTTTTTAGCAAACAAATAAGATAAAAAAGGAAACAAAAGCATCTACAAATATTATAGACATGGGATATAAATACTCTATAAACATACAGGTAAAAGTTTGATGAATTCCATTCTAAAATATTTTGTACTAAAAAAATAACTATGTTTTTAAATTTTAATATTTTTAATATATTTACTGTATTTATTTTACAAAAATATTAATTTAAATATCCAAGAATTCTCAAACTCACCCTAACAGAAATGTTTTTAGGTATTAAGAGCTTTTCATCAAAAAATACATTTGATTTACCCATCATCTAACTATAAAATATTATTTTTTTAAATTCTAAATTTTAAATCATTATCAGTCAATTATTAATAATGATCCACATTTGTCAAACATTATCTGGAAAAACTATTATTAAATTAGTTTTCACGTATTAAAATCAAATCAATTGTATTTTAGCAAAGCAGTCTCCATCCTAACTGTTTATTTATAGGAAATTAATTTCTTACAAACTCTTCCTGACAATCCTGGTGACTAATTTAACTTCTTGCCCAATCCCACAGCCACGAGTATATTTTGGAGAGTACTCTTTTGTTTCGGATATCCGAAGAACCATGCATGACCGACCATCTTCATGAACTGGGAAATTTACGGTAGACGACGAGCCTTCTCACAGCCATTATGAAAGATGTTGACAGAGATCAGTGTGAAATTACCTATTCTCTCCGTTATCACACATTTGTCAAACTCATGGAGGTGCCGGTGAAGCAAGAAGGTTGAATTAAATGCCACGCTGTCCATTGTTTTGTGGGAAAGGATACAGAGATCCGAAAGACAGGCCTCATGAAGTTCTAGTTTTGGTTATGGAATCTTCATTTCAAGGGTTTCTCTGGTCCTGGAAAGAATATAGGAGCTGCCATGCCCCTCTTACAAAACCTTTCAAGGGTTTCTCTGGTCCTAGAAAGAAAACTATGAAATCCGTCTCATGTCATATTTATCCACAGAGGTGATTAAGAAAACAGAAAAATAAATTATTTTGAAGTATTTATAAATAAAAAATATTTTTAAAAAGTATGTTTCATTGCAATACTAAACACACAAAGTAAGTGTGTGTGTGTGTGATTTCTATTGCAAATAAAAATACGCCGATATCTCTGAGATCCGGGAGATAAGATAAAGTTTTAATAAGTTTTGTCATTGGAGGAGGATTCATTTTTGTCAACGAAATTTTTGAGAAGAAGGTGATTTTGTGCTTGCTTTATAAGGTAAAATATTTGGAAAAAGAAGGAACAAGTGGCTACTAATAAGTAATTAATAGTATTTAATTCATTTCTTAAACAATAATTTAGTTTTGTAATATTTTCATTGGATGATTTTGATAGATTACCTTCAAGATCTTGGGTTCCAATCTCAACATATAGTAGATATTCGGACTAAAAATTTAGATCCAAAGGGTTTATTTTTTTTATAATTTTAAGTTTCAGCCACGTGGTTATTAATATGATAGTTACTAGAGGTTTATATGATCGTTAACTTCAGGGCTCGTGGGATTAGTCGAGGTACATGCAAGCTGACCCGAACATCCACATTAAAAAAAAAAATAAAATTAAAGCAAAAGCTTGTTTAAAAAAAAAATAAAATACCAGCAGAACATCTAACTGCATCATTGTAACAAGGCAGAGGTCTTGTTAATCTAGGTATAGCAATTATGGACCCTGCTGTGGACTTCTATTTTGTTACGTATTTGTTAAAATCAGTTTGGTCTTGTGACTTGATTTAAAAAACATATGACCCAAAGTTTAACATATATGGAGTTTTATTTTAAATTAAAAAAATGTCACAATAAAAAAAAATCAAATCCAATTAAGTCAACATGAATGATTTTAAAAAAATAAATAATTTCATTATGGTGAAGAAAATGATGGAGAAAATGACGGGGACAATAACCTATAGGTTACCCAATAATTTAAACATCTTATTATTTTTACTTTTTCTAAACTAGACTCAAACTAGGCATGACAATTATGATAAGTTTATAATTATAAAACTTGAATTAACTTGATAAATTGACTCAAAATCTAGAACCTAGACTGGTTTGGATTGAAAAAAATTATATAAAAAAATTAATCTGACATAATTTAGTTAAAAACTCTAGTTGATTCTTGACCTGGTTAAATTCTTTATTTTATCAAAATAATATTATTTTAATTAATTTTTTTAATATTTTTTGCGTTAATATTTGCTATCCATATTTAAAGTTTAACTCTCAGTCAAGTTTTAAAAATATGGATTACTCCTCTAACAAAAAAAAACATGTAGCATCTGTTTGTTCTGTAACCTTTGAGATTTTGCAAAGCACTATTAGCTATGATCTTACACAAAAAAATACACAAAAATACAAAAGGAAAACACCCGATACAAAATTCAATTTGTTTTCTTTCCTGTATGCATTTTTTTAGATAAATAAATCCAAACTATCACAAAATTCATTATTAGTCATGATTCCATGCAGTACAACCACCATCTTTCCACTTGTCCATTACACTAAAATATCTTTACTTGAGATTTTCCCTCCTGTATCTATCTTTTTTAAAAAATAAAATTAAAAATATAACTAATAAAATATCACGAATTACTTTTTATATATTATAAAATTTTTAAATTTATATTCAATTAAAAAAAATTTAACCAAAGCTAGAATTGATTGATTTTATATTAAAGTTCTAACACGTGTCTAGATCATATCACACTTAAAACATGATTACGATTCCCCTCAAAGCATCCATTTGGCATTACGGTGTGTCATGTTATCAAATAAAGCCTAAATGTATGTTTGGTAGTACGGTATAAAGTATTTTTGCAAAAGTATTTTCAATTAAAAATATATTAAGATAATTTTTTTTCAAATATCTTTTTTTATTAATTATTAATATTAAAATTATAAAAAAATACACATAAAATAACATAAATGAAATATTTTTCCACGTGTAAAGAAATTTAAGAGCACTTTATAAAGCAGGTTGAACCCATGATTTTTAATTTCATGAAAAGCCATTCATCCGACGATAGGAGTGAAAAGATTTTTTTATTTATAACCCTAGTCGTTTTTGCCCTAGTTGTTCTTCTACTTTCATTTTCATTGATTTCTGAAAACCACTCCATAGATAAGACCTTGACTCACCTTTTGTTCAAATCTAAGAGAAAAGAAATCATTTTAGATACGTTATTACATTATTTGTTACCATCACCTTTTTTTTTTTTTGTGCCTTTAAACAAAAACATGGACCCAAGAAGAGTCAAGTCTATCTCTAAAAAGAGAGATGTTGTTTCCCTTTAAGAAGAGTTTTGGTTTTGATACAAGACTAAAAGAAACAATAGGAGACACGGGATCATTAAATTTGATCCCAAATCAAAACGAGGTGACACATTGATATCCTCCTCTAGTTTGGGGCGAGTAGCCCTCCTCATAAAAGTCTTTCTCCTGTTACATCTCCAGTAATCTATATGCCGAGGACATAAAACTTGTTGCTCATATCCAATCAGGAGAGTACACTGGTCGGGTTTCTAAGAAAGCAGAGCATATCAGCAGGCAAACTTTGGTCTTTATCTAAGATCACTTTTTTTTGATAAGCCGAGATGTCCGGGGCAGTTTACGCGCACCACGACTAATTCCTGGACCCACTGAACACCCTGCAAGCCCAGTGGACAGGTAAGGCATCGCGGGGTGACATGCATGTATAGAGAGGATCGAACCGAGATGCAAGTCCCTTTCCCTGCTAGACCATGACCTCAATTGCGAGATTACATCTCTTATTTGTATGTATATAATGGGGTATTCTTTTCGTTTTCAAGAATTTGAGAAAAATATTCAAATATTACCAGTTGGGTTCAGATAGTGACATCCCAATAGATGAAACATCTTTTCTTCCTTTCAAAATTTTTGAAGGATCGTTAAAATCGAGCTCACAATCAATATCTGTAAAAATTGACCGGTGCCATTAAATAATTATCACTCCTTTCGTCAAAATTGTTGACTTATTCACGATCGTGGGCACCCTTTGTTTGATGGGGTGCCGTTGATCAATCAATGGTTCTTTTTATTTCTGAATTATGACAATGAAAGTTTGCTTCGAAATCCCTACAGCACACATGATCGTGGGTACATCGTGTTCTTGCTGGTCGATGTGTTTTTTGCCAACTAGTCAATTTTTAGATGAATTTTCTGGCCAGATTGAGAAGAGAATACTGTTTTATATAATAGAACTTTGGGTTAATATATATAGTTGAGCTATAATCTTCACCAAGCCCATAACGTGGCGTCGAGTAAAAAGCATTGCAGACCCTGCAGTGATTCGTTCCACGACACGTGCCTCCCTTAAGGGCGATTGCCACGTAGGCATGCACGTGGACAATCAATCCTAGTCAGCGCTCTTTCCTCTTTAAAAGTCACACGCTCCTCGCGTCTGGTTTTCATCCTCTCCTTCTCTCTCACACAAAATCAAAATCACCCTGCAACTGAAAGCTCTCGTTTTCATCTCTCTTTTCTGTGTACTTTTTTGGTCGAGTCTCTGGCGATCATTTGTTCGCCGGAAGTTGAACTTCTTAACCGTAAAATGGAGGACCCGGCTAGCTATTGTAGTCTACTGTTCAATTTCCAAAGTGAAAGAGTGACGTTATCGTGCCGTCGCGTATTTCGGGAACTTTAATCGTATTTTTGTAGAAACCCTAAGCAAAAGCGACTTTTACTTAGCAGAGTCTAGAAGTTATTCCATGCTTTGGCTTACAAATAAGAGGAAAATATAATACTATTGCTTTATAATAATTAGAACTTCAAGAAACATAGAGGGGGTCTTGATTCTTTTAAGAGTCTCTCAAAATTAGAAAAGTTTTGGTAAACGCGGCAAAATCCTGGGTTTCCGTGTCGTTTTGATTTGCTGATCTCATTCTGCGTGGAGTTATCAATGTTTCTGCTGCTTCATTTAATCGATGTGTAGAGCAGAGCATTTTAAAGCTCCACTAACTTCATTTAATTACCGGTAGTATTTTAGGGTTTTTGAGGTTTTTGTGTACTATATTTGCAGCAATTAATAATTAAAAAATGAAGGTGAGGATTTTATAGAGTGGGGAGGGTTTTTTCATTCTAGTGTCGTTGATCATAGTGATCATGCCTTTTCCGATGAAGATCCAGCCAATTGATTATCAAACACTGAATGAGTCGGTCGCTCACCGGTTCGAGCCAGTAAAGCCTGTGGTGAAATCGCGATTGAAGCGGCTGTTTGAGAGGCAGTTCCTGAGAAATTCAGCTGCTGAGAAGGTCGGAGCCATCGAGGAGTCGCATTTGAAGGACGGCTCTAACGAGTTCGAGCCGAGCTCGGTTTGCTTGGCGAAGATGGTGCAGAACTTCCTCGAGGAGAACAACGATAAGCAAACATCGGTTAGGTGTAACCGTAATCGCTGTAACTGCTTCAACAGAAATTGTAACGATAGCTCTGAAGACGAGTTCGACTCGTTTGGTGGTTTTGGAGATTCTAACCTTTCCTCTTCTGCCGAAGCGTGTGAAATTCTGAAGGTAATTAAATTAATGGTGTGGGATTGAATATTTTTTTTAATGTTTTCGTTTGCTAAAATCACTGGGTTTCTTCTATGGGGGCAGAGTTTGGTGCCGTGTGCAAGTATTTGTGAGAGGAATATGCTGGCGGATACAGCGAAGATTGTTGATAAAAACAAGATCTCTAAGCGAAAAGATGATGTTTGCAGGAAGATTGTTACCGATGGTTTGTTGGGTCTCGGATATGACGCGTCTATCTGCAAATCTCGCTGGGAAAAAGCCCCATCTTATCCCGCCGGTACTTCCCCCCTCTTAAAAAAATGGATAAACTGTGTTGATGTCTGTTTCCTAAATTGCATAAAATATATATATATTTTCTTCCTTTTCTGTTTGGTTCCTGGAACAACAAACTCTCCCATACAATTAACCAAAAAAAAAAAACGAAACATTTCTCTCTCTTATGTCGGAAACAAGAAAATCGTTGAGTTTGGGAATATTTTTTTATTTTGTGTTGCGATGCGTTTTAGGGGGGGAAATGCTGAATCACGAATTTAGGGAAGAACTTGCGAATGCACATCAATATGAATTGTAATCAAAGCAGCTACATGGAATAAATTATGGGAAATAATGTATAGTTTTGTTCTAAATACAGGGGAATACGAATATATAGACGTGATCATCTCAGGCGAGAGGCTGCTAATTGACATTGATTTCAGATCAGAATTTGAGATAGCTCGATCAACCAAGAGCTACAAATCTCTTCTCCAAATTCTACCTTCCATCTTCGTAGGCAAAGCTGATCGTCTCCAGAAGATTATTGCTATTGTATCGGATGCGGCAAAGCAGAGCCTTAAGAAAAAGGGAATGCCAACTCCGCCATGGAGAAAAACTGAATACATCAAAGCCAAATGGCTTTCTCCTCATACGCGAACCACACCGCCACTTAGCTCAAAGGAAACAGATCCTCAACTGGAAAGGGAGCAGACTTTGGTTCAGAATGAGATCGCTGAGCTTGGACTGAGTTGCCAAGAGAAGAATACGGTAGCGGATGATACTGAATCGGGTGGATCTGTGTATGCTTTATCATCTGAAGGTTCTGTCGCTGAAGACGAGGTTTTAGTGGTGAAAGAATGGAAGCCACCTGAGGTTAAGCCCAAGAGTTTACAGATTGGGATTAAGATAGTGACTGGATTGGCCGCAGTTATTGAAGATGAGCCATGAAATTTTGATCTTTTTATATATATATATATATATATTGAAGAACAGATTATATGATCCTACATGATATAACCGATCAAATCAAAACCCCTTCTGCTTTTTGTGTAAGGGTATCATTTTACTGCTAATATAATAAAACTCTCGGATGATATTGTAAGAAGAATGGCTAATACAAATAACATAATTTCTTGAGTTTTTATTTTTATTTTGTAATTCTCCTTCTGCTCCTGTGCTTTGTATTCAGAGTACAGTGTTTTTTTTTACCAGATGAGGCTCAATTGATTCTGCATTTTGTTCCTATCAATTGCCAGTCTCTCTTTTAATCAAATTCAATATATCACAGAGATGGCGATTTTTGCGTCAGTGCAATCCAGAAAGCAACAAGGGATAAAGGGTAATCTCCAATTTTTTGATTTCTCTGTTTTTTTTATTAAATCCTTCTTATGTCACGCACTGATGATTTTATATTCTTTTCTTGAGTGGAAGCAGAACAGAATCTGACGATGAAGAGCGAACAGACTCGTGCAGTCTCGAGCTGCGTGAGGTGAGGCCTGAAACAAAACCATTTTTAATATTTAAGTCCACATGGCTTCGCAGTTCTATTCCTCGATGTTTTTATTTTTTTATCGATTCTTTGTACTTATTCTTTTATTCTTGAGCGACGAAGGGTTTGGTTTTTTTTTTTTTTTTAAAAAGAGCATTGAATTAGGTATTCTGATCGGTCTTCAACAGTTTAGTACAGTGGTTATTGTGGAATCTCGACTGAGAGGAGAGCAATTGGTCATGGGTGGTTGGCTTCTTTCCGTGTGGGCTTTGTGAATGAGTTAGTTGTTGACTCTTGACTTGTAATATTTTGATGATCAATGCTCAGTAATCTATATGCAGGGTCGAAGGGATTAAGACTAGCGATTGGATTTGGTTATCTTCGGTAATCAGGGCCGATTTATAATATTTTGCCCTAATATCTATGAATCGAAAACCTGTGTGACGATGCATTGGTTGAGTATAATTTTATTTTTTTTGTCCTCGGACCCAGGTCTACTAATTGTTTCGTGGATTGGATTGGATTCCAATTGGAATAGGTGAAATTCAATTCAAGAACTTGCTATTTTTATTTGGTCATTTCGTATATAGAGTATGGTTACTGTTGCTTATGAAGTGAGTTGCTTCTGCAGCTAAGCGGGGATGCTTAAGCTGGATCCTCAGAGCGAAAATGCTCTTATTGTGGAAGCACAGAGCTTCAGGCTTTACATTTTGCTGGGAAGTTCCATAGCTTCATAACAATTGTCTGCAACAAAGAATGCTATCAATCCAAAAGGCTTGTTTCAAGTACTGGTGTGAATAGATTTTTCTTTCAAGTTCACGAAAACTCTGTTCTATAATTCATCTTATGGTTTTACTTGTACGAAAACATGAATGATTTATGTTGTGTGTTCTTGAGGAAACAACTATAGTAGTACGTACAGGGTGCTTGTGACAGCAGAAAATGCTTTGAATCGCTTGAATTTCAAGGAACTGATTGCTGTGCCCCCTTATCTGTTTGAATATTTGTAGTCTTGGGAGGCTAAAGTGAAATCCTTCGTAGGAATTTTTGCAGCTTTACCTTTTCATTACTTTGACTAATTGAACTTGCCTTTGTCGTCACCGCGTGAATTGACGCTCCAACGGTTGAATTTCCGAGGGTTCGAGATGGGAATTGTGTGAAAGTACCTAAACACCCTTCTGAATGTCCAGGAGACGAAATAGCCTCGGAACTCGTTCTTGGTCTTGCTAACAAAAACAATACTTTGAGTAATAAACAAGAAAAACAAACCGCCATGTACCGAATTTGTCGTTTCTGCGTATAATACTAATACTAAACGGTTTGTCGCTTCTGCCCATAACAGGTCCACGGTATATCTGGGGAATTGCATAAATTAAAGGGAAGCTTTTTTTATCTTTATTTTTAGTTGTTTGTGTGTTTTTTATATCTCAGATGAATGGTTGCATGTTGTAAAATCTAGGCTCTAGTGTATGCAAGTATGGGGGCGGTTTACATGTTAAAAAAAAAAAAAAAATTAAGAAATTATTTTATGGATTTAAAAAAAAACACTATACTTTAAAAAAAATGCCTCACTTGGTACAGATGTCTATTTTGCTTATATTATTTCTCCTTTTTCTCTATCAATCAGGGGCCGGGTCTTTTTTTCGCGTTCAACACACAGAAAACCAAATGTTTAAACCATATCCTACATTAATATATCTTCTGTGAAAACAGCCTCCTTCCCCACTCTCTCCCTCTCTCACTTGAAGTCCGAACCTTCCTCGTTGCCCACAATTTCCATTTTATTAGAGTTAAACCTTATCCGGATAGCCACGTAGACCATCCTGGTTTCTCACTCTACAGGTTTCTGCCACTTGCTTGCATTGAAGATAAGCGGATAACACATGCATTAAAATCCCCTGTGTGTTAGTAACGGACACTGTTATTCAAAGTCAAACCGTTGAATTAGAGAGGAGGTTCATTAATGTCTTCACAGGAGCTGAAATGTCTTCTCCTTATCTTACAGGCCTCTCTCTCCTTCGATGCCAACAGCTCGTTAATGCACGAACTGTAAATGATCAAATTAGAGACAGCGCTTGCTGATTAACGTTTGACAAGTGCTTCCACGTGGTTGTTTTCTTATTATTTTTCTTAAACCGGCGATACTTTACGTGTAGCTTAGAGTTAAATAATCAAGAAAAGGTCGATGAAGAATAGTAAAGAATTTCTGCATTTTTTACCTAACAACGAAGGATAATTAAGCAGAGCTAGCCACTTGCGCGCGCAGGCTTGACCAAGAATCATGTGATATAATGCACGCATTATAATATAACTTTTATAAAGTAGTGATACTGGTAGAATATATATATTGCTTCTTCATCCATGTGCATCCATGCGTCGGCACTTCTGCAAAGAGAAAAGCTCACAGCCGATTCCGGAAGTCAATAATCTTGTCTCAGTTGCGTACCATTTTCACCACGAGTAAAGCAAGATTAATAAAATCCCAAATCATGAGAATTTTCTGCTCATTTCTCCTTTTTTTCCTCAGCATTCCATAGGAAAAAAACCCCAGTACTTACCCTCTGTATAAACCATCCACTTAGCTATCATAGAGGGGTAATTAAGATGGTTTTTTAAATGGAGAGCACGTGTCACAACAGAGTCTTTTTTTTACATTTCTTAGGAGCAACATTAACAAAAAAACTAAAACGGCTCAGTGCACTGTCTCAGTAAAAGATGAGCTGTTTTTTTTTTTTATTTTTTTTATCTTCTTCTTTTTCTTTTTTTTTCCCCATTTTTTCTGTTTTTCTGTTTTTTTTTTGTTTTTTTTTCCCATTTTTTTTGTCTTCTTCTTTTTCTTTTTTTTTTGTTTTTTTTGTTTTTTTCCCCTTTTTTTTGTTTTTCTGTTTTTATTTTTTATTTTTTTTTGGTTTTCTATTGCCTTTATGGTTTTTTTTTTGCTTTTTTCTTTGTGTATTTTTCTTTTAATGAAAATTTTTTCTTTAATTTAGTTTGTTAATGTTAATTTTTTTATTTAGTTATCAAATTTTCATAACACGGATCCCGGGTTTGACGGGTTAACCTGATTTGACGAGTTAACCCAAATTTTTTTTCTTTTCTTTTTAATTAATTGTAACATATACGAAAACGGATCAGTGTTTTATTGTGGACTGCACAGTGCAGTCCACAGTAAAACACTGATCCGTTTTTTTTTTTAAGTTGTCTTATTTTTTTAGCTGTTTTTTATGCCTTTCGGGATTTTTTTTGGCTTCTTTCTTTATTTTTTTTCTTCTAACAAAAGTTTTTTGTTTAATTTGGTTTATTAATGTTAATTTTTTTTATTTAGTTATCAGACTTTCATGACACGTTTTCCGGATTTAACGGGTTAACCTGATTTGACAAGTTAACCCAGAAATATATTTTTTTTGCTTTTTTTCTTTTTCATTAATTTTTTTCATTT
>Ga0325410_1003344_pt1 | contig 18094 bp, 2 predicted proteins | sample PopdelMetagenome_16_FD_206182 | JGI IMG/M metagenome (GOLD analysis project Ga0325410, IMG submission 206182) | Populus deltoides microbial communities from Bellville, Georgia, United States - Xylem-PdIQD-R3 | ecosystem: Host-associated > Plants > Phyllosphere > Stem > Wood/Secondary xylem... | reverse complement strand
ATTATTTTGCTTGTTTTGGGTAATTTCCTTGTTAGAAAAAAGAAAATAAAAAAGATAACTATAAAGAGAATTAATATATGTTATTCTCTTACCATGAATTGCAATGATCATTTTATATAAGGAAGCCAAAGGGTAGTAGAATAAGGGATCTAATTCAGCAATTAAAACAAGTTTTTCTAGCTAATTTGGGACAACAAGGGGAGGCTACAACTATCCTCGGGCTTTTAGGATGTTAAATCCGACCATAAGGATTTTTAGGCAAGAAAAGAAATTGTTTTGGGCTATTTAATCCTGTTTCATGAAAAATTATATTTATTATTTGGGTGTTGTGTTATTTTCATTATTTTTGACATGTTTTAATTTCGACTTTTACTTTAATTTGGGTTCATGAAAGCCTATTAGTCAATGTTTAGGGTTTATTAAGTGTTTTGAGCTTTAGTTTTTGTTGGTCTTCGTTTCGGTCTTTAGGTATATGATCTATTAGGGTTGTATTTTTTTAGTCTATTTAAGTTGTTTATTGTTGTCAAATTTAAGGCATCCATGGATTATTGAATAAAATTGGTATTTTACTTGGAGCAACATGTTTTTCTCTTTGTTTAAACAAAAAACAATCAAACTTATAAAAATACAATTGGCTTTGTGGTGTTCTTTCTTATACTTCTCATTTTCAGTTTGCTAATCATTGGATAGAGTTTTAAATTATAATAGTGTTGGTGCCTCAGTTGAAAGTAATTATTTCATCATACTCTTTTATCAAATTTGATTTTTTACTTTCTATAATTATGTCAATCTTGGTTATAGGTTTTTTGATCTTTATATCTATGAGATTCGCATCGGTTGGTATAAGAGCTAGCCTTTAAAAATCAAGGTATATCCTATATTTCTTTATGATTTGTTTGGATTCCACACTAATTCTTTTAGTTTATCTTCTTATTTGCTTTAGCTAAAGTTTCTTGGTGTCAAGCGCTTATAATTTGGGTTTTTCTTTCTTTCTACTGTCTAGTTTGAATTATTGGTTCTTTGATTTAAAAAAAAAAAGCAAGGTCATTTATTTTTTTTCAATTTATCTTTTTAGAGTTAAAAAAAAAAAAACAATTAGATTGCAATTCAATAGGGGCCGATTCATTCAGATAACAAAGTAAATTGAAGTTTTCATGTTTTGGTCTCATTAAAATTAGTTGGGTACCTATAGTTTTAAATTTGAAGTTTTAGGTCAAAATTCCTATTCCACAATATTTTTATATAATATCTTTCTTGTCTTCCATTTCTTTTTTCTTATTTGTGTCCTGTATCCACCAAGAGAGAGGGAACAAATAAAGGTTCTTGCTCAAGAACGCAGATACTTATCTTGTATGTTTGGGGTTTTGAGGCAAGAATTTGATAAGTTAAAAGAACAAGTCTATGAATGGCAAGCTTTAAAGAGAGAAAAGCAACAATACTGAAAGGATAAAAGATGAAAGAGACTATTACTTTTATACAAAGTTGTTGAAGGCGAGTGTTGGCATGAAAAGAGCTATGAAGGCTTAGAAAAAGGCCTCTGAAACATCCATGATACCTAGTAGTGATTCAAGGATGAATCATTTTGAAGAGAGAGAGAGAATGATACAAATCAAGAAAATGTTGAATAAGGAAATTTAGATTCCAGTGTAATTGTGCCTACCATCTAGTTTTATTTTATTAAACATAACTCTCAATCTGACTTGGATCAGATTAAAATCTTACTAGAAGTTTTCAGAGGTATTGTTTTTATTGGGTTAAATTTCAAGTCAACCAAAATTCAAGAAGGCATTGCAATACATGTCAGAAGGTCATGTATGAATTTTATTATTTGTTGTCTTTTGAATTGTGAATTTCTTATTTAAAAATGATTTTTTTCTTAATGATACAAAGATATTCAACAAATTATTTTTGGAAATTTTCTAGTTCTACAATGATCTTGAATGAATAACAACATAGATTTAAAGTGTGGAAATGATTCTTGTAATGTTCCAAAATAATTTTCTTAAAAAGATTCTTTATCTATCTTAACTACACGAAGAAATTAGGGCTAGTGGTGTTTAATGGCATGATAATTTTGGGAAATTTTCTTGTTAAAAAAAAAATTCTTATGGATTCCTTTTAGCAATCCATAAAAGGAATTAATATGTGTCATTTTCTTTCTATGAATTGTAAGGATTTTGTGCTACATAAGGAAACTAAAAGGGTGTCAGAACATGGATCTAATTCAATAATTAAAGCAAGAGTTTTCTTAGCTAATTTGGAACATCAGGGGTGGCTACAACTATCTTAGGCCTCCTAGGATGCTAAATTTGACATAAAGGATTCTAAGCATGGAATGCAATTATTTTGGGCTATTTAAAAATTATTTCATAAAGAACTATATTTATTATTTGGGTTTTAGGTTATTTTCATAATTTTGAACTTGTTTTAGTTTTAATTTGGACTTTACTTTAATTTGGGTTCATGAGAGACCATTAGTCATTGTTTAGGATTTATTAAGTATTTTGGGCTTTAGTTTTTGTTGGGATTTTTTTGGGCCTTGGGTCAATAATACATAAGGTTTATTAGGGTTGTTTGTTGAGTCTACTTAAATTATTTATTGCTGTCAAATTTGAGACAGTCATGGATTATTGAATAAAATTTGTGTTTTGCTTAGAGCAACACATTTTTATCTTTGTTTAAACAACGAACAATTGAACTTATCAAAATATAATTGATTTTGCGGTGTTCTTCCTTAAATTTCTCATTCTTGATTAGCTAATCCTTGGGTAGTGGTTCACATTCCAATAATGTTGGTGTCTTAGTTCAAGGAAATAGTTTTGTCATAATTTTCTATGAAATCTAAGTTTGGGCTTTCCAGGATTGGGTTAATCTTCCTTATGGGTTTTTAGATCTTTATATCCATGAGGTTTGTATCAATTCTTTTTTAAATAAATAATTACAATGTTTCAAAAATCATTCAATTATATCATTTTTAAGTGAAATTATAAATATGAAAGTGCCACCTAGTTTCTTCACTTTTTCACTTTATTCTCTATGTTTTGATATTTCCAATCTTAACAAATTATACTTAATTGCCATCAATTTTTCCAATAAAAGCTCAAATAAAAAAGAAAAAAGTTTGATAACTAAAATAAATAAAAAATTACTACTAAAATCCACAATGATTTATGAGTGTGTACACAATATTTATTTTTACATGAAACCTCTATCTCTTTTAGTTTTTCTTTTGTGATGAAATGTAATAAACAATTTTCAATACTAGCTACAAGACCTAGAGACAGTAGGGTTAGGAGTCCAAACAACATCCTTCATAGTTTTCTTAAAAACAAGTTTCTTATTCTTAATTTCCTTTAAACCTTAAAATACAAGAATCTGAAATTTTGAACCTATAATACCCTTTAGAGCACCAAGACCTAATTGTTCCCTTTAAAGCTTGAGTAACTCCAGTTAATGAGATGCGTATTGACTAGACAACAAAGCTTTTGCCTAATTTTGATACCGATTACATGGTCACATGTCCTTACCAATACAAAATATATTAAAAGATCTGGAAAAGTGAAATCTGTGTTTTGTAGTGTTCCTCCTGATCCAAATACATTTTTCATTAGACTAGTAATATGGACAGTGCAATTTGTTTCATTTTGATCATCAATTTTTATTTTATTTTGTAATTTCTCTTTCTTAAGTTACATCAACATAAAACTGTATTGAGATTTCTTTTAATTTGTATTATCTTGCATATATGAAGTTAATGGATCAATGTTTTTTTTTTTTGTTTTTACCTGGATCTTCTTTTCTAAAGAATGACTAAAGATAGAGTGATAACCCTATGTCTCTAGCCTAGTCAAGCATTGAGTCCAGACATATGTGGGTCTGGCGAGTTGCCAGACCCATCATCCCTGATAAGATGGTTAAAGATATTTTACTCATACGTGTTAGAGATTTTTTACTCTAACGAGTCAGAAATATTTTACTTACACTTTGGCCCCTTCTTTTTAGAAAGAGACAAGCCACATGGGCTTTAAAAAAGACCATGAAAATCCTTTAAGGAAAGATTGTATGGCATATCTATTCTTAAAATTCTTTTCTAAAATATGATTGTATTTTCTCTCAATCGATGCTTATTTATACATTAGAGAGTCCTTAAATTCATCAAAGGAAGACATTAGCCACTGATCTTTTTGGTTAGGAAGAATCGATCATATTTTCAAAAGAAAGAGATTAAACAATTATTCAGGACATAAGCCTTGGCCTATAATCTTAAAAGGAAGTTCTGAAGCTCATCAGTGGTATCGTCTGTAGGGATTGATCGCAAGGCCATCATTTGTTTTTTCAAGATTCGGGTTATTGAAACCTCTAATCAACATCAAAGGTATATTATAAAAGCACTATTGGAACGAGATGTGTCTTGACTTTTCTTATGGTTATTGGCATATTTGCTTCATTGGTGTATCGACAATTCTTCATTACATAGGAAAGTCTATGCAATAATTTTATCACTCTAAGTCAGAGTAGGATTTTCTTCTACTTGCCAATGGGCTTAGTAAGGTGAGAAAATTCAGGTTATACGTATGTCAACTCTATAAACGGATTTGGAGCCTTGAGATTTTGAAAAGCCTTCAATAAGTACTAGTGGAGTGTTGGTTCAAACCATATAATTCAAAAAGTCTATTTGGTGACTACCTAAAAGACATCTACTGGAAAAACTCTATCCTCTCATGATACGATCCTGACAATAAAAAATCAATCAGATTCGGATTCTAACGTAAAATGCACAATTATCTAGTTTAACAGTAACAGTCATAATTCTCAATTTGACCATTGGATCGAGCTGACATTTTATGTAGAGTCTCCTGACATGTTGTCCTACCTTGGGTTAAATTCCAGGCCAATCAAAGTTCGTTAAGGTATCGTAATATTGGTCAACAAAGGTTATACGAATTTTGTTATTTACTTCCTTTTGATTTGTGGACTTTCTATTTAGTTAGGATTCTTTTTCTACAAGGATGTGACAGCTGATTTTAGAAATTTCCTAGTTTTGCAAGGATATTTAATGGGCAACAACATAGTTTCCACACGTGATATAGACTCCATATTAATATGGAATCTTTATGGTGTATGAAAACAATTATTCTATCCTTATTATAGTAGGAATCTATCATTAAATAAGTTTCCAAGTCAGCCAAGAATACTTTGCAAATAAGAAAACTAAAAAGGAGGCAACTTCATATTTGATTCTCCTAGATTATATGGGTCTTCTAAAATGCAGGAAATTTGATCCTATCATATTTAGGATATTAAATTTGGATTTATTATTGTTATTATTATTTTCTTCTTGGTTTAGGGTTTATTTATATTTTTTGGGTTTAATTGTAAGTGGATATAATATAAGTCCATATAAGAGGTCCATTAGGGTTTGTTTCAATCTAGAGTCGGTATAAATAAAGCATAACCAGATATAAGTTAAACAATTCAGATTAATAAAACTTCTTGTTTGTCACACGTGTTGTGTATTGATGAGATAATCTCCCTTCCTTGGTTCTCTAAAGAACTGAAAAATAACTTATCGAAGAACAACTGGCTTCGTGGTGTCATCCTTATACTTCTTGTTCACGAATCAATATTCGTTGGGTAAGGGTTTTCATTTCCAATAGTGCTGGTGCGTAGGTATAAGTTATCTTTGTGTCACACTCCTATCAAACCTAATTACTTAGCTTCCCAAGAATTGGTGTCTTTGTGTGTAGATTGCTTGATCGCATGTTTAAGAGGTTTGCATCATTTGGCATCAAAGCTTGGCTCTATTAATCAGGTTATATCCTTTTATTTCTTATTTTTTTGTTTATACCTTCCGCATCAATTTTTCTTTGCGTTGTCTTTGTTTCGGGTTTGATCTTGTTTCAAATCAATTTCGGTCATATTGTCTTCTTTCTATGTTATTCTTCATTAGTTGTGTTGAATTGAGTATTTTGGGATTAAAAAAAAGGGTGTCATATTATTCTTTCTTTCCATAATTTCTTTTAGAGTAAATAAAAATCAGAAAAAGTTATGTAGGACAAAGGGGTTTGTTTCGCTTCTGTTTTGTGTCCACTTAACAAACCATATTGTAATTGTGTCAAAATTGATATTCTAGTTATTTAGGGTGAAATCGCATAATGTTTCAATTTTCAACTAATTTGGACATCATTTGGTTTAGTAACTAATTCAGGTTTTAAAGGAATTGATTCGTGTTAATTTCGCATCTATATATCAAATCAATTCAGAATTAAATCAAACTTGATATTTTAGTTTTTTTGGCATGAATTTGCTCTAAATATCAAATTTCAAACCATTTGAAAGTTGTTTGGTTTAGGGTCCTTTTTTGGGTCTAAAGGGGTTTATTGCATTTGTCAATTGAAAATCCATGTAATTTTGGGTCAGTTTTCAATCTCAGTGTCTTCTTACTTTCTTTACTGTTATTAGCTTTTGTTTTAGGTTCTAATATCAAAAACATAAATACAAAGGGAGTATTACAATCAGGATTTCATGTATTCTGATTAGGTATTACAGTGAAAGAAGAAGAGGATTCAAAAGGAGAGGTGGTATCAAAAGGGGAGAAATAAAGAGATTAATGTTCTCAAAAAAGAAGCCAAGAGTCTATCTCGTATTCTAGGAGAGATGCAACAAGAACTTGATGTGTTAACGACATTAGTCGATGTCAGCAAGCTTCAGAAAGAGAGGAGAAAAAATGCCACAATGATGATAGATGAAAGAGAAGGGCTGTTACCTTCATCCAAAGTTGTTGGCGATGATTATTGCTAAGAAAAAAAACTCTAAGGCTTCAAAAAGAGGCTAAAACTTTGCCCCTTATCCTTGTTAATGATTTGACAATGATTCATCTTAAAAAGAGATGGAATGATACGATCCGTGCAATGAAAAAAACAATCAGATTTGGATTCTGACAGAAAATGCGAAAGTGTCTAGTTTCATATAAACCATCATAATTCTCCATTCAACTGTTGGATTGGGTTGACATTTTATGTGGAGTCGCCTGACATGTTGTCCTACCCTGGGTTAAAATTTCAGGTCAATCTAAGTTCAGAAAGACATTACAATACTGGTCAACAAATGTTGTGTGAATTTTGTTATTTACTTCCTTTTAACTTGTAGACTTTATATTTGGCTAGGATTTGTTTTCTACAAGGATGTGGCAGCTAGTTTTGGGAATTTCCTAGTCTTGCAAGGATATTTAATGGATAACAACATAGTTTTCGTGTGTGATATAGACTCCATATTAATGTGGAATCTTTATGGTGTATGGAAACAATTATTCTATCCATAGTATAATAGGAATCTATCATTAAATAAGTTTCCAAGTCAGTTAAGAATACTTTACAAACAAGGAAACTAAAGATGAGGCAATTTCAAATTTAATTCCCCTAGCTTATATAGGACTTCTAAAAGGCAACAAATCTGATCTTATCATATTTAGGATATTAAATTTGGATTTATTATTGTTATTATTATTTTTTCTTAGTTTAGGGTTTATTTATATTATTTGGGTTTAATTATAAATAGGCATAATATAGGTCCACATAAAGGGTCCATTGGGGTTTGTTTCAGTCTAGAGTCAATATAAATTAAGCATAACCAGACATATAAGTTAGACAATTCAGATTAATAAAACTTATTGTTTGTCGCACGTGTTGTGTGTTGATAGGATAATCTCTCTTTAATGGTTCTCTAAAGAACTGAAAAATGACTTATCAAAGAACAACTGACTTCGTGGCATCATCCTTATACTTCCTGTTCTTGAATCAATATTCATTGGGTGGGAGTTTTCGTTTCCAATAGTGCTGGTGCCTAGGTACAAGTTATCTTTGTGTCACACTCCTATCAAACCTGATTTGCTTGGCTTTTCGGGAATTGATGTCTTTACGTCTGGGTTGATTGATTGCGTATTCAAAAGGTTCTCATCATCCTCTTAGAATTAAGACTATGATCTTAGCAAAAATATCATTAAAATTGATTATACCTCAAGGGTAAATATAAATGTATTATGGTCTATGACTAAAAATGTAAGTTTCTTATATATAAATTAAATTGTTCAAAGTAACGATGTTTTCTATTCTCTAGGTTCTTCCTAGATAGATAGCCCATCGACCTTCAAAGGATGGGATGGATTCTCTCCCCCAAATGTGATTGCACATTTACTTTGGAAGGAATCAAATGTCTTCCTAGTGCTACAACATAATTTACCTTGGAATGAATTGATATAATTTCATTTGTGCAATCGCAGATCTCTCTAAGGATAGGATAAACATTGCCTCATAAATATTGATGGATATAGTCTCCCTAAGGCGATAGCCTTCAACCTTCCATAAATGGATGGATTCACTTCCCCTAATGTGATTGCACATTTACTTTGGAAAGAATCAAACATATCACTAGTGTTATGACACAATTTATCTTAGAAGGGATTAACGTGGTTTCCCTAGTGCAATCGCATATCTCTTAAAGGTTGGGATAAACATTGCCTCAACAATGGGGATAGATACAGTCTTTCTAGGGTGATAGCCCCTCAACCTTCTAAGGATGGGATGAATTCACTCGCCCTAGTGTGATTACACATTTACTTTGAAAGGAATCAAATGTCTCTCTAGGGCTATGACACAATTTACCATGAAAAGGAATGACATGGTCTCCTTGGTGTAATCACACATCTCTCCAAGGATGTGATAAACACTACTTTAGCAACCAGGATGGATACGGTCTCCTCAGGGTGATAGTCCTTCAACCTTTCAAGGATGGGATGGATTCACTCCTTTTAGTGCTATTGCACATTTACTTTGGAAGGAATCAAACATCTCTCTAGTGCTACGACATAATTTACCTTGAAAAGGATTAGCATGGTTTTCGTAATGTACTCATAAATCTCTTAAATGATAGGACAAACACCACTACAATAGTAGGAATAGGTTCCATTCACCCGATACACTTGCTCTTCCTCCAAAGATAGGACAAACAAGGCTTTAGCAAATATGTTGTGTTCTTCTAAGAAAGATAACCATAAGCTCCTCCACGGATTAAATTTGAAGTTTCTCAATGCAACTTACTACCTAGAGGCTTCTTAACAACCTATTATAGATACATCTAAACTAAAAGGTGGAAGCCTACAAGATCTTTTCTCAATTCCAAGGAGGAGGTAGAACCCTTCTAAATATTGTTAAGGTTAGATGATTTGAAACTTAAAAACCAGAAATGTTTAACTAATTACAAGCGTCGGACCTAAAAACATTTAATTAATTACGAGCTTTAGACCTATAAATGCTTAAATAAGTATGGGCATTGGACTAAGATAAAATCTCTATAAGAACTTTAGACCCTTGTAACTCAAAATTGATAGTGAGATAAGTCAATTCTATAAAAGAGAAATGATGTACATGTTACATGAATAAATCCCACAAGATTGGGGCTAGTGTGTGTGTGCGTGAATAGAGGTTTAATAATCTCGCTCAAGTTCCTTGGCTAGATATTCCCCATACTAGACAGTAGCGGCCCTGACTAGGAACACGTCTGCAAAATCCAGAGCCAAGACTAGATAAAAGGCTACACTGAAAGCCACTTGCATTCCCCCATGACAGGTTGAAGAAATACATGTTGAACATGACAAGAAATATCATATCTCCCATCGTCTCATTCAAAGCCACTGACCCTCTAAAAAATTCCTAGAACTCTTGAAAAGAGTCCCTTAAAGCTTCTAGTTTAGCCTGGGAATGCTGGGTTTCTTCCATTGCAGCAGTAAGCTTAGCCCACAGACTAGTTTGAGTGGTCCTCTCTTCAAGGATCTCCTATCTTAGAAGATCCACTTGGTTATAGAAAGCCTGAAGAAAATTTTCACTAGAGCTCAGCTAAAGGGAAATGCCCTATACCTGGTCCTTTAACATAGAATAGGCCACCTCAAGGTTCTGCAGTTCGGCCTTTATAATAGCTTTTTCCCTTTTAAGTTGTTCGATGGTAGTTTGTTTGCCATTTTCGCAACCACGACCTCTTTCACATGACTTTTTGCAGCCACCCAGCACCTCCTAGAATGGAAGAACATCATGAAACCTAAAAAAAAAGATCCATTAAGTTAAATGTCATTTGGCCAGTTAAATCCAAGTGGCGATGAAAGCTTTCATCAGACATCGTAGAGATGTCCGACGCGATGGTGAGGATTCTTTTCAGCACTTTCACCACCTCGAGATCAGTCTCTCTACGACGAAACTTTCAACCAACATCAACCTCCATGACCCGCCTTTCTTCATCCTCCAAGGAGGGAAAATTGAAGGCAACATGACTAAAAGCCAAATAGGAAAAAAATCCTTAAACTCCTCAAGGCTAGCCCTAATGGAAGACCCAATTACTTCTTCCTCTACCGGTAGAACAAAAAAATAAGGAAAATAAAATTCCACCAGAGGAGCCTCAATAGATGAGACCGGAACACAGGATTCCATCAGGGAATAAACCCTCCTCTTTTTAAAGCAGGCGATAGCACCCGTAATCATTATAAGAGGAGTCAAATTTGCTTCTTTCCTAGCTAGGGGGAAATCACTACCCTAACATTTATGGGGGTTATAACTCCCACCGTTGTCTCCTCAAAGATAAAACCCTCAGCAGGAGGGAGTTCACCAAATATGGTGGGGTAGTCCTTCATCACTTTTTCATCACTGCCTCCATCAGCGATAAGACACAAAGACCTTCTGAGTGAACTCTTTTCCACAAACTTTCTTGAACTTTCTCCTTCTCATTTAGCTATTAGTCCTGCTAAGAAACAAAAACACAACAAAGATAGGAAAAAATGAACTTAGCTGCAAAGAAACAAAAATATAGGAAAAGCAACATACTATGCAAGGTAGCCTGGTAGTATCCTATGGCCATCTTATTAACTTCATATTTAGTTGAAGTCGAGGCAAATACAACACAGGTTTTCTCCTCATTCGAGCTCAAACAAAGCTTGTCATTTACTTCATAGGAGGGACCTTCTAGTAACGGGAACATCCCTAGACTTCTTGCAGCCTCTCTCTAGGATTAACTATCTTATTGTATCATACTACCAACCATCTCCTCCTCCATTTCTTGACGTGTTTTGGCTTTCCAGACAACATCCCCTTCATAGTGCTAGTGGGTCTATTGGCGAAGGTAAAAAATCAATGCGTGTCATTGCCATCATCAGTGCCAACAACCAATTGGTAGTAGTTTTTTAAAATATTAACCGTAGGTTTGAGCCTAAAGAACCTATAAAACTTTTCAAATAAGGACAAAATTGTTCACCCATTAGGATGCAACTGACCTAGACCCAGCTTATAGTAACTAAACACCTCCTTTGCGAACCCTTAAAGAGGGAAAGAATACCCCATTGCATACATACAGATAAGGTAGTGATTTCAAAGTAACCTTGGGTGGAACCTAGGGTCTATTAGCTAATACGCTTAGTAGAGACGGGTATTTGAGCCACATACTCTCTCTATTGGTTGTGAGGTATATATTTTATATCCTCGGCATATATGTTATTGAGAATATCATCCTTAGGAGTCTAAATCAACCACCCTCTGTCTTGAGCATCTCTAACAGTGGCAGGAGAATAACTCTTAGAAGAGAGGTTGCTCGCCTCCCTACCAGAGAAGGACGCCGATGTACCACCCTTTTTGTTCTAGGACCCGGTCTAATAGGTCCTTATCCCCTACCGTTTCTTTTAGGCTCTAGTTGAAACTTGAACTCCTCTTCTGAGGTAGGAGCACTTCTCTTTTTGGAGGCAGATCGAACATTTCTAGGGTCCATTTATTCTATTTAAAAGAAAGAAAATGAAAATGGTTTTGGTAAAGGTAATGTCTAAAGTGGGTTTTTTCTCCTCTCAAGTTAAAGTATAGATAATTTGAGGTCTCTGGAGCAGTTTTTCAGAAATCACAAAAAATAAAAGAAAAGAAAAGTCAAGAAGCATGAACAATTAGGGTTATAAAGAAAAAAATTTTTCATTCCCACCGTCAGATGCGAAAGCTTTCATGTCATCACAGATCTCAAGAAGTTTACTCAATTACTACGTTGAAAGCTAGTCACCATTTTATTTCTCAAGGAACATCTCCTCCCTGTAAAGATGAGCAACCTAGATTGAGGATCCCAAATGACACACAAGGTCTTATGGAGATGGTAAAAAGACTCTCATCTACTACTGATAGAGACTCCCAAAATCTTTATGTATAATGCATAAAAATATTGAGGGGCTAGTGATATATTGGGAGGCCACTAATAGATCAATGTTTTTATTTTATTTTTATATGGATCTTTTTTTCTAAAGAAACTAAAGATGGGGTGATAACCCCACTTTTTTAGGCTTAGCCAAGTGTTAAGCGTAAGCATATGTGGGTCTAACGAGCTGTCAGATCCACCATCCTTAAGCTTACCCAAGCGCTGAGCCCATAGTTTTTTTGACTCCATGAATTCTTAGGCTCCATGATTGGACTATTAGTTAGAGATATTTTACTCCTTGATAAGTTAAAAGATATTTTACTCCTTAACAAGTCAAAAGATATTTTACTTATATATTTGCCCCTTCCCATTATAAAAAAAAAAAGAAGAAGAAGAAGAAGACAAGTCATATAGGCCATAAAAGGGGCCATGAAAATCCTTTAAAAAGGTTTGATTTTTTCTTGAACTCCTTATGGCATATCTATTCTTAGAATTCTTCTCTAAAATATGATTGCATTTTCTCTCAAACGATATTTACTTAAATATATGAGATTTCAAATTTATCAAATATAAGCTTTTACAGGGATCAAACACTAGCCACCAGCCGCTTTGGTAAATTAAATTGTCAGAACTAAGAGATTAACCAATTATCCAAGATATAAGTCTTGGCCCACAATCTCAAGGGGAAGTTTTGAACCTCATCAAAAGTGTCAATGAATATTTTGATGATGAATTAAAGATCAATTTTATAAAAAATAAAAATTTATTTGTAGTTAGAAAATAAATTAAAAGGGAAGGAAGGACTAGATTTAACAAAAAAAAAATTGACCCCATTTGAATATTGGTATAGAAAACTTCAATTTACTCTCTAAAGTTGTACTTTATCTATTATTTGATCAAGAATGAAAGATATGTCATTTGCCATAAATTTCAATGTTTCATCTGTTTAGACAAAGAATATTGGAGCAACTCCTTTTAAAAACAGCCATATGCTCCTAGGCTTTCTCATTCCTAATGTGCTACATCTAAGAACGTTTGATCTCTTTTTTTTTTTACTTTTGATTAATTCTTTTATTTAAATTTTAATTAAAAGCATCTCTCTCCTTTTCTTTTCATTAATTATTTTAATTTACATTTTAATTAATAGTCTTTTTTTTAAAAAAATTATTTAATTAGTTCACCCTTTTAAATAATAAATAATATTTTTAATTTCTTTCTTTAATTTCATAATACCTCAAAGAGATTATTGTAATGTACCTTTAATTTTTTTTCCTTTTATATTTTATATAAATAAATTATATTTGCTTGATTAATTTATAAAAATAAACTTAGCAACCATAATTAACCTCTAACATAAGATTAATAAAAACATATAAATTAAGAAGGAATGTTGTGGTAAAGTATTTTTGTATGCATTTATTTTTTAATTAGTGTTAACAACTCCTTTTCGATTTATTAGTTTATATTTTTTTATTTTATTAAACATAAAAGTCTCTTTTTATTTCTCAGTTAAAAAAAATTATAATATTCAAAAATACATTTTATAATACTAATGCCTTTTTCTATTTCATTAAAAATAATTTAAAATTCTAATTGCAGGAGCACGGGTAATAGAACTGAAATATTTTTATAATGTATTGAGAGATGGAAATTGTAAAATGTGAACGTAATAAAACAAGACAGGTGTTAAAGAAGTTTTTATAGTTTCATGAAAAGAGGTTATTTGTAACAGTGATATAATTACTTTTTAAAAATAAAAAGAAAATATTTTTACTTTCCGCATTCTCAAGCATGACTTTTGCCATGAAAGCCCATCATAATACGAAAAGAAGAAGATTGATCTGATATCAGAGCTAAAACTGCAACTTCAACTCCATTTCTTGTGCAGTCAAACATCCATCCAACCACAACAGATTCAAATTTGAAAAGAAGGAAAAAAAAACATTAAAGACAAGTAACAGTGGCTATAGCCCCTTTGATTTTCTTTCCCTATATATATAAGTAGCATCAGCATTAGGAATGGTTCTGGTGGACAAGCTTGATTGAAACCAAAAGTCATCGTCTTCGCTTTAATGCTGCTGATGCAGTGGGTACCTGACACCAGCTGCCAGTACTCTCTGCTGTTCCATCTGCTCGGAAATTAACGAGACAAGTCATAATTATAATAATATTTATGTTGGTCTCCATCAAGACATACACTGCAAAGTGAGAAACGAAAAGATCTATAAAGTGTTGGAAATGTTAGCAGTGTACTTGGAACAGTTCGTGCAACTTGTTCTTGAGGTAGCAGTACTCGTGCTCCAGCAACTCCAAAGCTCGCAAGCACCTGAATTAACAAACTCAAAACATCTCTGGTTAGCTACAATCTCTCTCTCTCTAGGTCACATGTGTGCGTGCACTTTAGGGGAGTAGGTAAGAAAAAAGAAATGAGCTCGAATAAAGAGGGGAAATTGGGGGGGGGGGGCCTACCCAGCACGGTTGTTTTGTTCAGAAGCGGCGCGAAAGGCAACGCACACATTTCTGACTCTTTTGGCACCAATACTGGAGCTGCTTCCCATGAACTGATTCAAATGGATTCCCATTTTCTTGTAGTCAGAGAACTCTCTATCCAACCTGCAATCGCAGTGCCCATCAGTTTTGCACTACACACCCCATTAAAGCAAAGCCCATTGGAGCAAGAAAGAAGAAAGTGAGTAGCAGGAGAGGGGAGGAGGATATGATTACAAGAGGCCCCTCAGATTACGTAGAAGTTTCTCGGACTCATGGAAGTAGATGGTGACAACTTCAGATACGAAATTTGGGGAGCTTTCATCTTGAAGCTGCTGGAGCTGCAAGAATTGCTCATCTAGCACTCCCTAACACAGCAAACCCAAAATTGGTGTCACGATCGAGCTCTTAAAATGAGAACAAATTTTAAGGAAAATTTGTAAGAAACATGGAAAGGTGGTGACACACACACACAGGATAATTACCTGGTGGAATAGTATTGCCAGCAAACGGCTCATATCGGCTCGTAACCGATCCACACCCCACCCAAGCATCCACAGAGGAAGACCCGTTTTGGCTACTTACTTGGTTGATCCCAGAAGGCGCTGAAATTCTTTATGGCTAGGAGTAATCCCTAGAACACAGTTTGCATTAATCAAATACGTGCAGGGGTGGGTTTAGCTAGGGTTTTATCTGGTTTTTGTAAGTGTGTATGTATTCAGGGCCTGAGGTTTGGATGGCAAGTATTTAAAGGGTGCTGCTGCCTTCGACCCCAACACATGCTACAGTAAAATAGCTCCTAAGAATTTTCATTTGCTAATGGTAAATTAATTAATTAACTATATATCAAATAGAATATGTTCTCAAACCGAGGCGAAGGCGCATGTATAAAAATATTAACTGCTCCTTGAACAAACTAAGTGTTAAAAGAAAAGGATATTCATCTTTATTCAATGTTTACGCTTTTCCGATCTCCTCTCTTTCCATGAAATTGTTTGTTTTGTGCGCTATCGAGTACTACTACTTGGATGGATTAAGATTGTTTTATGTTTCTTTCTTTCAATTTTTTTTCGTGTTCTTATACAAACCAAGGAATTTAAAGTGAATTCACTATGGATACATTAAAGATGACGAAACTTTTGACTAATCGCAGAACTTTTTCATTGTTTTACTTTAAAAATTAAATTAAAAATAAGAACATGCATGATCATGCCACGAATATTTGAATTCTGAAGTAAGTGATGTTAATTTTAAAAAGTTGTTAATTATATACAGCAAGTTTTAGCTTTTATAGACTAAATTTATCAAACTAAAATTAAAAAATAATCAAATGAAATATTTAATATTAAGAACAAAACAAAAAAAATTAAAAAATATTCAAATACGTCTAAGATATATTTTTATTTATAATCATTATATCATATGTACAATTATGTTTTAATTACACGCACAAATTAACATGAAATTGAACATCTAATATAAATCAATTTTAAAAATATAAAATTGTCATATATGACCTTGTAAAAGATATAATTTGTGCACAAAAACCCCTTTATACATATATTAAAAGCCCCTTAAATAAAAATCTCAGGTACAAATTGGTTAATAGTTGAGGGTTTTGGAATGAAGATTTTGATATTAGATTTTATAAATAAAAAAAATGTTTTACTGGATTTTTTAGATAGGATAAATCTTTTTGTAAAGGAGTTGTTTTTTTAAAAAAACAAACAACAATATTCTAAAGAAGTTTAAACCTTTGAAAATACTGTGTAATTTGAACATGACTAATTAAATATCTTGATTTGTCCAATTTCGACATTGACTAATTAAGTAAATTCCAATCTCAATTTCCACTCCAGACCACAAGGAGCTTGAACTTTTTAAGCCCTTCTTGGTGGTGGCATGAACTTATATCTCAGGCATGGAAAGTGAAGGCACGTGGCACAAGTGAGTGTGTGGCAGAAATTTATTTTTAGTAGTATTATATGGAGGAGGAAGAGGAGGAGGAGGGCGGGCGTGCGGTGTGGTCCTTATCGAGGTGAATGTGGGGTATCAACCGGACCATCCCCTACAAACTACAGGTATGGGAAGGTGGTGACCTGTTGCTCCCGTTCCCAGTTGCTTCGCGTGCTGCCTGTTATGGCAGGCTAGGGCGGCGTTCCGCCCAACTTCTTGCCCGACAACTGCCTGCAGCCGGTTGCTTGTCAGTCACCTCAGCACACACACTACTCTAAGAGACTTGAATTAAACAAAAAAGAAAACATAAAAAATTGAAGAAGCAGAGAAAAATATTTACAACTTTTTTGTGCATGTTGCCAAGATGGCCCTATTACTCCTGGGCTAACTTCTTACCCCCATTCACTTTTTCTCTGGCTTTTCTTTTCTTTCTCGAGAAAAATGTTGGGTGCAGACAGAAAAAAGGAGCCCAAAAAACAAGGCTTTAGCTGTGGTGTGCAGTACAGGTAGACTTTCTAGCTGCTAGTGATGACAAACTTGAAAAATATTTTCTTTCTAAAATTATCACATTTAATTAAAAATATCAATGAAATAACATAGTAAAAAAAAAAATTGGTAAAGCAGTATAATTTGTATATATTGCATTTAGAAAATATAATTTTTATAGTTTTTTTGATATCAAAATAGCAATATCATTTAAAAAAATATTAAATGAACAAGAGTGATAAGAAAAAAAAGAAAAAAAATTCGAAGATTTAAATTTTAATCATAATACCACCGGTATCATAAAAAAATATTAATGAGAGATATCAAATGACACCAAGAAAAATCATCTTTAATGACTCAAGTGGGCTATACTCGTTGTTCAAAGATGGAGGGTGACTCACTTGTTTTTTACAGTAAGTGTAACTCACTCGAGTGACTATTAGTGGCTTTTCTTGGTATTGTTGTATTCATTTCATTGAGATTTTTTTATAATATTAATGATGTTGTAATTAGAATTTTAATGTATCTCTAATATATTTTTCTTTTTATTTAATATTTTTTAAATAATGATGCTATTCTAAATAGCAATGTATTTCACACGCGTGATAAGTATAACCCATGTGATTTCAACCCTTTTTTTTTTCCAAACTATTTCACCAATTTTTCAAAACAAAATGAGCCTTTGAGAAATTTGGGTCTGGCTTGCAAGATTTTGTCTTTGTTAATGTTCTTATGACCCAGATGATGATAATGATGTTTACTTTTCAAAAGGGTAAGTGATGGTTATTTGGACACGAAAGTCAGGGCATGGTTTGCGAGCACAAAAATAGAGGTCGGTGTCTCTCTAATTGCTCCATCAAGTAATCCGGATTCATATGATTTATTTTTATATATATATATGATTAAGAATCCATCTGCAAGCTTGAATTTAATATATAATGGGAATTATTCATTCTTTTTT
>Ga0325410_1003342_pt1 | contig 18098 bp, 12 predicted proteins | sample PopdelMetagenome_16_FD_206182 | JGI IMG/M metagenome (GOLD analysis project Ga0325410, IMG submission 206182) | Populus deltoides microbial communities from Bellville, Georgia, United States - Xylem-PdIQD-R3 | ecosystem: Host-associated > Plants > Phyllosphere > Stem > Wood/Secondary xylem... | reverse complement strand
TAAAGGTATCTTAATATATTAGATACGTTATTATAAAACATGCTTTAGTTAAGGAGTTATTGATACTTCAAGTGCAAAATGATGATATAAAACCTTGATAAAAATGCACTTTTAAGTACTAATCAGAGAGCTTTCTTGATTTTTTCCTTCACCATTAACAGATGAAAACATTGACAAGTAAAGTATTATTTGCAGTGTTGTTGCTGCCACTATTGTGATGTTGAAACTGACTACTTTAAAAATATGACACCTCCTCTATATTTTTCTTCCTAGCTATTCGAGAAGGTTGAACACAAGGCAGATAAGAAAAATCTATTTTCTTATCTATCCAATGTAATCTCTTTGTAATCATCTTGTATAAATTTTAAAATTAATCATTGTATCAAATCTGTCTATGAAGGAGTTAAAGGCTTACACATACGAGTTCTATATTCTAGAACTTTAGACCACTATTCTTTAGCATCACAAGAAAGTTTGTGTATGACAAGCCATATTTTTTTATAACAAGAAATTTTGTTGAAATAAAAGCAAGCTTCCAACTTTGTGTACTAGTTAAGACATAGTATCTTAAAAAGCTTTCCATATTAGAAATGAATCACATCGAATTCAGGAATAGGTCTAGGGTTTAGACAACCTTGAGGTAAGTCTCTAGACAAATTTCTCTTCTCTTCACGATCCTTGTTTGCATTACCCATTAACTGATTTAGAATTATGGCTTACTTCAAATAACTCATTCTCTATTCTTGAGTTTGCTCAAAACAATCCATTCTTTGAGTCATCGCCACCTCTTTAACCCGCACAACACCCTAGAGAGCCTCATCATAGAATGAGTTGATACCGTTTTTGTCCATCAAATATACTACTCTGATACCAACTGACATAACGTATAGTGTGATAAAAATTAAGGCTCTCAAGCTCTAAAGTTACAGGCTGTAAAATCAATTAAACCGAGAAAACTGAAAAACAATAACTAAAAAAATCAAACTATGAAAAAAACCAATTAAATTGATTAGAATATTAAAAAAATATTTAGTTTGGTTTCGGTTTCATAAGCCTAAAAATGAAAAACCTCAACTGAACCAAACTGATTTAGTTAAAAAACTAGAAAATAACCGATCAACAAAACCAAACCGAACCCAAACCAGTCATAAAACCCATTATAAAGCAACAAAAAAAACAATATAGTTTTTTGTTTTAAATATAACATAATCGAACCAAACCGAATAAAAACTGGTTGGTTAGGATTGGTTTTAGTTCGGTTTCAGTTTTATTTTTTGTGTTTTACAAAATTTTAGTTTGGTTATTTTATAGGTAAAAACCAGACCGAACCGAAAATGATCACCCCTAGTTATAGCCTTAACATTATAGAAAAATTATAAAAAAAAAATCTATGATATTTTATGCTAGATGATATTTATATTAGTTATAGACCTAAAATCTTGTATAGAAAATGATTTCTAATTAAAACTTACCTAACTAATAAAAATCATCTAGCATTATAATTTCTAAATAAAAATATTAATTAAACTAAAAGTCCTAATCTAAATAGGAAAAAGAATCCAAATAATACAAGGTAAATAAAAACAATCCCGCACAGAAAAGTTTAATCTAATATGAAATAGGGCTTTTTGGAGCCTTATGTAAAAACTTTAGCTTAGTCCAAAAATAAGATTAAAAGTTAAGCTTGATTTACTAAATTACATCTTAGACTCTTAAACTTCTCAAAACCCAAAAGTATTAACCATTAATAAAATAATAAAATAAATATTATTATGTTAAAAATATTGAAGAAAGTTCCCTATGTCAATATTCAAGAAAAAGAATGAATTCTAAAGGGGAAAAGTCCCTAAATTATAAAAAGAATTGCACTTAACATTGATTGGATAAAATATAAGTACACCTTATCAATTCTAAAGCACTAACTTTCTTTCAATATAGAAAAACAAAAATTAAACATAGAGAGAAACTTGTATTTTGAGTTACAGAATTTGAACTAGACTCTTTCTGTCATAAAAAAAATATTGTTTTCAATAATATTCACTATAATGCATCAATTTCCTATAGCATTCATCCCCCTTTCATTTAAATGATAATTAGTGGAGCAATTAATCAACCGAGTTGCTCCATAAATGTAACCTTGTTGACAAAATTTGCATTTTTGTTCATGTAAACCCTATGCTACATAGCACTTCCAACCAAAAAATAATACATTTAGAGAAAAATCTTTATGATTAAGAGTGAAAATTTCTAGTTAATTTGGTATAAAATCCTCGGACAAAGAAAAGAACAAATTTGTACATGAAAAATACTAACGATTAGGATTTGAAAAAAAATAATTTGTGATACATTAAATGAGTGGTATTTTTATAATTAGAAAGGGAAAACCCTTCTCTTCATTTTCAAATAGTTGATGACATTAAAGGAGGAAAGTAAGCTTGAAATCTTCTCCCTCTCATCCATTTTCTCCATTTTCTCTCTCTCATGTTTCATGCTACAAAATAAGAGCCAAGTGATTGTACTTGATTGTGACTCACGTGGAATAAGTTGTTTGAATATTGATTTATGCCTGTTAAATGTAGGGAAATGAAAGTATGAAAAATTGGTGGAATTGTGTAAGTGTTGGTGTTTAAATGATACTGCTATGCTTAAATTGGATTGATATGATGATGGTAATGTGTTTATGCTTGATTGTGATTTATATTGATACATTGTATGAAAATTGGTTTGTATTTGTAAAATATAGAAAATTTGTGTTGATTTTTAAGTCACATATTAATATTTTATGTAAAACAAGTGTAAAACAAGCATAATTGAATGAAGAATGATATGCTTAGATGAGATTAAGTTTAAATAGATCTATATGAAGATCACATCAACAAGCATAATAAATTGAATGAAGAAATCCATTAACAAGTCCAAAATGTAAAACAAGTGAAGACTTGGTTTTTAAGGATTCATTTTGATGCTTATTGTTAAATATTTATATCTTACTCAATAGCAAACTAAAATGAACTCACACACTTCAGATTGCATGTATAAATAGGATTGATATACATATAATCGGTTTGAGTTTCATTAGGTTTGAAATTGTCAAAACTGGTTTTTAAGCTGAACCGACCAATTGCTTGGGCATACTAAGTGAACTGGACGACTGCTATTCATTCGTGATCAACATCTGATAATTTTACAGGAACTGGTCGACCAAATGATACGGTCATTTGAGAACTTTACTAATTATAATGACAACTTTTTTTAGATGAAAATGAATATTTCAAATGAAATGGAACTATTGTAGTTGCGCTTGTATCTAAGGATTGGTGTAATAGTATGTAAGAGTAAAGCATACCTACATGTTTTTATTCATTGCCTGTATTACAAAGTATTTCAGGTCTATATTACCCATCACTGCAACAATGATATCGTTTTGTTGGGACTAAATTTCTTTTATTCATTGACATGCCTTGTTGAATTATAAAATCCAACTGAAAAATAAAACAGCAAACAAACATATCAATTGAATAATAAAAACCCGCACCATTTCCATACACAATCACTTTAATGAGTAAATGTGAAAAGTTTACAAACCTCTTCTCATTCTTGTTTAATGAAGGGACGGAGAACAAAGTTACCAGTTTCCATTTTCCCAGGAGGCCAACCTAAAGATTTCTAAACACATAGCTAAAGCAAGATTGGTGTGAAATCATTAAGTATAATTTTAGTGCTTGTGGAAACCTAACTTACCAATTCTTAAAGGAGGAAAACCATGGCTCCTTTTGAAGTGATTAATAACATTCCTCATCCTAAAGAAAAAGAAAATTAGTCAGTCATACAATCTACAAGAGTTATATTATATTGAATTCTTCTTTTTACTTCAATTGAAAAAACACTATTTTTCAAAGAAAGTGCCTTCAAACATTAGATACTCAAAAAAGCAAATTTGCTTATAGCAAAAAAGTTTTAAAACTAACCATGACAAATGATACATATTATATGATGAAGAAGTTACAAATTATCTCATAAACATAATACAAGTTCCAAATGTTTTGTTGATGTGGACAAATTAATCCACTAGGGTAGATTCATTAGGATTAATTTTTCAAGAACTATTTAATCTCATGTAACCTAAATTTCAACAGTCATGGATGACTATTACTTCTGAATTTTTCAGTTTTAACGTGTGAGAGATCCTTGCATTCTTTAGTTCTTGAAGTGAATCTAACTTAACGACGATTAACTAGCTTCATGACATCATTCTACTTCATTCTAATATTTTTGGTGCCTTAGAGTAGGTTTTTAATGTGTCACACTTTTATCATACCTATTTCAGCTTTCCGAGATCAGATCTTAATCTTGATTGTGGGTTGTGTAACCATGTGACCATGAGATTCATATCATTTGTGGCATATGATGACATAATATAAGAATGATTGTTGTTCAAAACATTGTATTTGTGTGTGACCATGAGATTCATATCATTTGTGGCATATGATGACATGATATAAGAATGATTGTTGTTCAAAACATTGTATTTGTGTCCTTCCTAAAACCCAATCAAACACTAACACCACTATCATAACCCATTTTGGACTATTCCTAAAAAAGTTTACATTTTTTTATTTTTAAAATAAAAATAAAATAATAATAGGAAGAAGACTGATATTTTGGAAAAAGCAAACTGAAAAGGATTTTAAATGTAGAAAAATCAAGTTGCAATTTTGGATGGAATCGAGAGCCTAATTGTACCCCATTATACCTAAAACTAGAGAGACAATATTGATTCAAGGTCAAAGTAAATAATTATTGGATGAATGTGCACAAAAATGAAGCCAAAAGACATAAATAGATTTTTAATAGGCTAGTTTGATTAAATCATGGGCCAAATTAAAGTTTAATTATGTTTATGAATTAATTTGGGTTCAATTGAAGGATTTAATTAGGTGCAAGGACTTAGTTATACTTTAAATGAGTCAAATTAATTTTATTAGGCGCTTAATTGGTGAAAATTTAAGTTTGAGAGCTCAATTTGGGATTAATTGAGAAGATTGAAAATTTGGAAGACCAAATTTAATTTTTACAAAGTCAATAGGTTCAAATCAAGGATAAAATTGCAACAAAATTAAATTTTTGGGATCAATTAGAGGTTCAATTGAAGAAATTCACAGTCAATGACCATTTTACAAAAGACGCTGAACTATGGCTGATGCGAACCCTAACGGAACTTAATAGAATTCACGAACCCAAGATCTATCTCATTCAAATTTGAGTATGAAATTGAGCTTATCACAATGGAATACTTGCTCTAAGGCTACAAGACTATAAATCATTCAATCACAATGCCTACACTTGAAAACGAGTAAAATAAGTATAGAATCGCTAGCAAAGATTGGTCAATTCTTTGAAGAGTTGAAGTTTAATTAAGAACCAAGAGAGACAATATTTTATTTTGCAAAAATTAGTTCTTTCAATATTTTACATAAAGAGTACTTATACTAGAAAGCTAAGTAACTCTAGTTTTTCTAATGGGCCAAATATAAACCGAATTCAAATAATACTGAAACCAAGCTATAACTAGACAAAACTAATTAAAATAAATAAAATAAACAGGTCTGAAACTTCAACAGTGTTGCCACGCAAAATAAAGATAGATCAATAGTCCAACTAATTAAATTAAAACAAGGTCGATTTTTCTCGTAATCTGTTAGCAGCATCAAATCTGTTAGCAGCATCAAAACTCAACTTCAAATAAATAGTTCTTTCTCGTCTTAATGAATTAGAAGGTGTGGCATATATCATGGAAAAGATATGAAAGTCTATTCTAGCCCAACCTAACTGTAATTGCATTAAAATTCGACCTGTAGCCCTAATTATGATCAAAACACTAATGAACAGTCAAACTGTCCAATTTAAGGCTTCATATCTCAATCCTTGTGTAATGGTCTTAATTCAACCAACAAGCCCTTCTCTAACACGAGTTAAATTAATCAAGATTTTCTCTTCATTATTTATTATCCTCTTGAAGTCCACCTTAGCTTATGTATCTCGAAAAAGCCCCTTAAAAGCCTTTTTGAACCTCTTAGCCCTAAACCTTGTCACTGGACCAACTGAAACCTCCAATGGATCCTTTGGTGTTGCTTGGATCACATCATTCCCTCTCTTCTCAAAAGAATTCATCCTCAAATCATCACCTATATAAAAGAAAGAGAGATCATCAACATTCAATGCCTATAAAGTGGATTTATCGAGTAAGTATGATGTTAGTGCTACAATCAATGTTGATGATCTCTATTTCTTTTATGTCTGATGATTTGAGGATGAATCATTTTAAGAAGAGAGGGAATGATGCAATCCAAGCAACATCAAAGGATCTATTGGAAGTTTCAAATGGTCTAGTGACAAGGTTTAAGGCTAAAACGTTCATAGAGTCTTTTATTAGGCTTCTTTGAGGTACATGGGCTAAGGTGGACTTCAAGAGGGTAATAAATAATGAAGAGCAAGCCTTGATTAATCTAATTCATGTTCAAGAAGGGCTTATTGGTGGAACTAAGGCCATTACACAAGGATTGGGATAGTAAGACTCAAATCAAATAGTTTGACCTTTCACTAGTGTGTTGATCATAATTGGAGCTACATGTTGAATTTTGATGTGATTCTTATTGGGATGGAAACTAGACTTACATACCTCTCTAGTGATATATGAAACACCTTCTAATGCATTAAGAGGAGAGCGAATCATTTATTTGAAGTTAGGCTTTGATGCTGCAAGCAAACTACGAGAAAAACCCACCTTATCTTATTTTAATTACTTGGGCTATTGATCTATCTTTTTTCTGTGTGGTAACACTTATTTAAGTTTCAGACTTGTTTATTTTATGTATTTTAATTAGTTTGGCTACTTTTAGCTTGGTTTGAGTATTATTTAAATTGGGTTTATGAAGAATAGGGTTTAACCCATTAGGGAAACTAGGGTTAACTTTCTAGTATCAATACTATTTATGAAGAATATTAAAAGAAAAAAACATTTTACATAATAAAATAGTCTCGGTTTTTTATTGAACTTCAACTCTTAAAAAACTGATGCGAACCAATCTTTGCTAGTGATTTTATACTTCTTTTGCTTGTCTTCATGTGTAGGCAATATGATTAAGTGATTTATAGCCTTGATGCCTTGAGCAAGTTTTTCATTGTGATAAGCTCAATTTCGTACACAAATTTGGATTAGATGGATCTTGGGTTTGCGAATTACATTAAGTATAGCTAGGGTTCCATTAGTTAGTATCAGAACAATTGATGCGAACCTTAGATCGGACAATTGGTGTCCCTATTTGATACAATCCGGGCAATGAAAAAACAATTAAATTTGGATTTTGATATAAAATGCACAATTGTCCAATTTCACGACAATAGTTATAATTCTCAATCCAACCGTTGGATCGGGCTGAAATTTTACATGTAGTCTCCAGATAGGTTGTCCTACCATGGGTAAACTTTTAGGTCAATTGGAGTTCTGGATTTTGTTATTTACTGGTCAACTGAGGCTATACGAATTTTGTTATTTACTTTCTTTTAACTTGTATACTTCCTATTTGGCCAGGATTCTTTTCCTACAAGGATGTGACAGCTTGTTTTGAAAATCTTCTAGCTCTACAAGGATCTTTATTACGGTGCAACAAAGTTTCCAAGTGTGGCAAGGATTCATAAATTTTTCAAAATTCTTTTCTTATAGGGGTTACTTATTCATCCTACCTACAATAAAGAAAGAAGATTTCAAAATTAATTCTACCTTTAGATTCGATTCTCCTAACTTATATGAGACTTTTATAGGGCATCAAATCTGATCGTATCATATTTAGGATATTAAATTCAGATTTATTATTGTTATTATTATTTTCTTCTTAGTTTAGGGTTTATTTATATTATATGAGTTTAATTGTAAGTGGGCATCATATAAGTTGACACAAAGAGTCCATTAGGGTTTATGGTCAATTTTAGTTTGGAGTCACTTAAATAAAGGCATAATCAAACATGTAAGGTTAATGGTCAATTGATTGGAATCAGGGGTGAAATTGAAGAGAATTGAAAATTTAATGGTCAATTGATGGTCAAATTGCATAAATCAAATACAACTAATGTGAAAAAGGTGCAAAAATTCAGGGTTAATACTATAGTTCGGCAATGGAAAAATTAGAAGTTTACGGTCAGTTAGAGGTGCAGTTGGAAGAAATTAAAAGACAGAGGACCAAATTGAACTTTGGCCAAAACCCAAAATTAAACCTTAAAAAGTCCAAAACAACATCATTTTGAACAATTAAAAATATAAAATTGACTGGACGAAGCGTTGTCTGGTACTATTCATTGTCTATTTTCCCTTTCACGCCAAAAAAAATACTCGGATAGCTAATTTTAAAGGGCATTTAATTCTTTATCTCTCCACTAAATTTAACAAAACTTACATGAAATTGATGGCCTGACACTTAACCATACCTTGATATGGTTCTTTCTAGCCAATTAACACCACAACGGCCTTAGCGCTGTCCCAAAGTGACCAACTCACGCAGCCTTGAGTTGTTAAAATCTAGCAGTCCATGATAGCCACTTTGAGCTAATGGTTGGGATTCTTCCCATCTGAATCAAAGGTCAAGATTTGTCCCTAGAAGAGACAAACTGTCCATCTTCCACCCTCATTAAATAGGGCTGGATTCCATGCACCGAGAGAAGAGAAATCAGAAGCCAAAGTTGAGAAAAAACCATATCTCTACACTCTTTTTCTTTCCTCCCTCTCGGCCACCATTTTGGTCACTTCTTTCGCCGCCACCAACCACGCGTCGGTCTTCCTTGCAACATCAGGAACGCCGCCACTTTCTTTTCTTCAACCCACCCACCTCCCCCCACAACCATTTGCATGAAAATGGCAAAATGCCATTAATATGGGCGGGTTAGACCCGTTTCCAACTTAACCTATATGGTTGAGCTGGGTCTAGCCACCTTGAAAAAAAGAACAAGAAGAGAAGCCTTTAGGGCTACCAGTTGACCCAACCTATATAATAATATAATAATTAAAAAACAAAAAAAATCCAAAATTTTCTACAAAATCCTTTCAAAAAAAATTGTGATTTTTATCTCATGTTTTTCTACCAATTTTGCATAATATCGAACTGTATTTTTACACTTTAAGATATAGATCCAGTATTAAAATACTTGATTTTCTCCATAACTTTTCTTAATTTTTTTTAAATGAATGTTCTCTTTAAAAAAACAAAAACTTATTTTGTTTTCATGCATACGGTCATATCCTAAAATTGTTCTAAACATACTTTTTATAAAACAAATAAAAATGCATCTTATTTTTTTTAAAATGTTAAAAAGGATATTGTAACTAGTTTGTAATTATTCATTAGGATTTGGCTAAAATATCAAAAACCCTTCAGCAATCATTTTGTTCATTTTATATTTAAAGTTTTAGGGTTTTGATACTATTCAGGCAAGCTCAAATTCGGATTTTGACGTAAAATGTGCAACTATCCAGTTTTACGGCAACAGTCATAATTCTCAATTTGAACATTGGATCGGGCTGAAATTTTACGTGGAGTCTCCTAACATGTATTTCTACTGTGGATTAAAATTGCCGGTCAATAGGAGTTCAGGAAGACGTCAATTGGACATCATTTACTTTAGGTTCCAAATTCAGACTTAACTCGTCGTAAATAAGTATGTTTTGCGTCAACTTTTGAATTCACTTTCTTTCTATTGTTTTCGTTTCTTGCAGTATATTTCCAACATATTTGGGTGTTGTTTCATCATTTTTGTATATTTCGTTTCTATTTTTATTCAAGTCTTCAGTTTCGTTCGTATTTCGGATAGATTCGCTTGCTACTCGCGAGATTATCATCGCAGTTTTGTTTTTGCTTGTTTTCTGGTTTTTATTGCTTTTTGAGTCATATATACATATTTGAATGGCGCTGCTAAGTTGGTTCTATTTGGTGTTGGTTTGAGTTCCGCAAGAAGGTGAGACGAGAGGTGTGAGGATATTAAGAGTGTTTCACTAAAACACAAGCGATGTGAGGGGTTGTTTTTTTACCACTAACCAATTTTTGCAGCTATTATCATGTCACATCAAAACAACACACCGCCCCCTCACGATGTAGAACTTAAATTCCAAATGCAAGCCATGACGAAAATGATGGAAAGAATGAATTTTGTGATGTGGAATGTGTGTAACAGACTTGAGAAGGTGGGAAAACATGGCAATGTGGCTGGAACATGTACCCAAGACGTGAGAAAGGTTGGGGCTGAACCGAAATCAAACAATGGCAGTGGGGGCGAAAGGCCAAGGTGGCTTGATTATGCGAATTTTGAGGAGGACACTGATGATATTGGTGATGATGGTTTTAAGGATGAGACCATAGGCCATTGGGAATGCTTTTGGCAGCCTAGAAACCAAAGGGATTTCATGTATTTTGATGAGATGTTGTGGCAAAAGAAAATGAGGATTCAAAAGGATAGGTGGTATCAAAGAGAGAGAAACAAAGAGATTCGAGTTCTAAAAAATGAATCCAAGAGTCTATCCCGTATTTTAGGGGAGATGAAGCAAGAACTTGATGTGTTAACGGCAGCAATCAATGCCCAGCCAGCTTCAGAAAAAGCGGAGAAAAAATGCTGTAATGATGATATACGAAATGGAACGCCTGCTACTTTCATCCAAAGTTTTTGGCGATGATTGTTGGTAAGAAAAGAACTCCAAAGGCTTCAAAAAGAGGCTAAGGAATTGTCCATCCAACTTGTTAGTGATTTGAGGAAGAATCAACTTGAACATAGAGGGAATGATACAATTCAAGTAAGGTCAAATTCAGATTTTGACGTAAAATGTGCAACTATCCAGTTTTACGGCAACAGTCATAATTCTCAATCCGACTGTTGATCGAGCTGAAATTTTACGTGAAGTCTCCTGACATATTTTCCTACCTTGGGTTAAAATTTCAGATCAATCAGAGTTTGGGAAGGCATCACGATACTGGTTAATAGAGGTTGTATAAATTTTGTTATTTACTTCCTTTTGACTTATGGACTTTCTATTTGGCTATGATTCTTTTCCTAAAAGGATGTGGCAGCTTGTTTTAAAAATATCCTAATTCTAATAAAGTTGATAATGTTACAGTGGTGGCAGAGGGTAAGAGGAAATTAGGAGTTGTGAACTTTAAATCTGCGGATAACAAGAAGAATCAGTTTCAATGGCAGGTAGTTATTAAACGAAATAAGGGTTATGTGAATGGTGAGAATAGTCCATTTGGCATCTAAAGTGCGTAATTGTAATGAGAATGGTTGTTCAACATCTGGTATACTTAAGTCTGATTTTAATATGATTGATCATGCGACATCAGATGTGTGCAATGTTGATTGTTATGAAGATGAAAATCTCACCTCTCCTTTTGTTTTGAGAGACATGGAGCAGGAAGAGGGAGCTACATGTATTGTTTTAGATCAAAGTTTAGTCGTCTCCAATACAGCTGCTTGTGCGACCGTGAACCAGGTTCTTTCTGTAAATAGTCATGAGCTGAATGTTGATTTTGAAGCAATGGGAGTTTATACAAATGGGGAACGAACTGATAAGGAGTCGACGTCACTGATCCTGACAAGTCCACAAACTCCAAATTCCACCAATGGGGAAACTGTTAATCAGTTAGCTATTAAGGCTAGAGACTCTCTAGAGAAAACAAAAGGGTTCAAAAGACTCTTCAAAGAAGAATAAGAAATCTGCTCCTCGCTGGGGGGCATGTCAAGGTAATATTTGTGTTGCTATTTGGACTCCTCTCTATTTTCCTATGATTATTGGATGTTGGAATGTTAGAGGTTTAAATGACCCTATAAAGCATTCAGAATTGGATCGGCTCATCCATCAAGAGAGGATGGTGTTTTTTTGGTTTGGTTGAAACTCGGGTCAGAGACAAGAATAAAGATAATGTTTCTTAACTTCTTCTGCATAATTGGTCCTTCTTGTATAATTATGATTTCTCTTGTCGTGGTTTTATTTGGGTTTGTTGGAATGCTGATATGGTGAAGGTGGATGTCTTTGGAATGTCAGACCAGGTTATTCATGTTTCTGTCACTATATTAGCTACCAATATCTGTTTTAATGCTTTAATCATTTACGGAGACAATAATGCATCCTTACGTGAGACATTATGGTCTGATATAGTGAGTCGTAGTGATGGATGAGAGTCAACCCCATGGATTTTTATGGGCGACTTTCATGCTATCCGCAACTAGTCAGACAGGTTAGGAGGGTCTACTACGTGGGCTGGTCAAATGGACAGATTAGAAACATGTATTTAAGAAGCGAAAGTGGATGATCTTCGGTATTCATGTTTGCATTATACTTGGACGAATCACTGTCATGAGAATCTGATTATGCGAAAACTAGATAGAGTGCTTGTGAATGAGAAGTGGAATCTAAACTTCCCATTGTCGGAGTGAGATTTTTGCGTGCTGGTATGTTAGATCATTATCCCATGGTGGTAAAGGTTACTGGCAATGATCAGAACATAAAGAATCCATTCGGATTCTTTAATGTATCAATTGTGTTGCAAACTAAGAAAGCTAGCAGGAATTGAAACTTTTCAATATAACTCACTTCTCTAACATTTCAGATAGAATCAAAGATGAAATGGATAAGGCTCAACAGGCTCTGCATACAGCGCATCAGAATCCAACTTTGTGCATGCGAGAAAGAGATGTTGTATGTAACTACGGTTCTACCATCAGGGCTGAAGAGAGTTTTTTCAAACAGAAGGCAAGGATATAATGGCTTAGCTTGGGGGATTAGAATACTAGCTACTTTCACAAATCAGTAAATGGAAGACACAATAGAAATAAGCTTCTCTCAGTTACAAGGAAGGATGGGGAAGTTATTAAAGGACTCGAGGCAATCAAATTAGAAGTAATTGCATACTTCAGCATGTGTTAGGAGTGAAACAGATTCTTACGGTCTTGAACAAGGAAGTGGTAGAATCGACAATTAACTGGAAACTGTCTTAAGCATGCTATGTTTAACAAAGGAGGAGATTAACAGCATGTACTAGCCACCAGATGTAACAAGGAAAGAGATTAAGCATGCTATGTTTAGTTTGAAAAACAACAAAGCCCCTGGTCCGGATGGCTTCAACGTAGGTTTCTTCAAAAGAATGTGGCACATAGTTGGGGAAGATGTAATCAACGTTGTTAGCTCCTTCTTTCAGACTCGTAGAATGCTTTAAAGAAATGAATGCTACATCCATTTCCCTTATTTCTAAAGTTGTTAATCCTACGAGGTTGACAGATTTTTGTCCTATATCTTGTTGCAATACAGTTTACAAATGCATCGCTAAGATTCTAGCTGGGAGAGTCAAAGTTGTTTTGCCATCCTTAGTACTTCCTATCAGACTGCTTTTATCTTTGGACGAAGAATCAGCAACAACATTCTTTTGTCTCAGGAACTAATGAAAGGCAATCATAAATCTACGGTACCTGCTGGTTGTGCTATGAAAGTAGATCTGATGAAGGCTTATGACTCAGTTGGTGGGATTTCGTTGATGCTACGTTAATAAAAAAGGGATTCCCTAGAACAGTCATTGATTGGATCATGGTTTGTGTTACATCATGTCAATTCTCTATCAATGTCAATGGTGAACTTGCAGGTTACTTTCAAGGGGGGAGAGGGCTGAGACAAGCTGATCCACTATCTACATATTTATTTGTCCTATGTATTAAAATCCTTTCAAGGCTGTTTTGCAAGACGAGTGCCAATCAACACTTCAAGTTCCACTGGAGATGTAAGAAGGACAAAATTTGTCATCTTTGTTTTGCAGACGACTTGATGATTTTGAGCAAAGGGGATGTAAACTCAATTCATATGATTAGAAATGTGCTCACAGAGTTTCAAGATCTATATCAAAATCCAAACAAAAGTGACATCTTCTTGAGCGGTTCTTTAGGTGTTGAGAGGGAACAAATTATCCGTATTCTTAGGTTTAGAGAGGGGGAGCTTCCTATGAAATATTTGGGAGTGCCTCTTATATCGTCCAGACTAAAGGCTGTTTAATGTAAGGGTCTCATGGATCAAATTACCTCTAAAGTTCGACATTGGACTTGTAGAACATTCTCTTTTTTTTTAGTAAGTTGATGTATGTATTAAAAGAAGAAGATACAGACATTATAAGGGGCCTACCCTAGATTTACAATGATAACAGAAACATAAAACAACAAATGGTTACAGGCTAGCCACCGACCCTAAAACTGAAACCTCACTAGATTCGTGAGGGAAACCAATACAACCAGCTAACTAACAAATTAAGAATCTATGGTATTCACCCTCCAAGCTCATTGGATCCTTTTGTTTTCATTTGTTGGTACGACATTCCTCATCAAATCAAGCTTATCATGAATGATACATTCGATTTGATTGAAGACCAAATTCAAAGTTCTAGACATTCCAGCAAAGATCCTTGCATTCCGTTCTTGCCATACATGATACACTGTAGCTGCAAAACTCAGTTTACGAGAAAAATTGACGAAACTCTTGCCATGCCAAGAGATGGTGGCCCATCGAATCCATTCATCCCAGCCTTTTGTCATTCTTGGAACTTCACCACTTCTCCATAGTTCCAGAACTGAAAATGCAGAATAGTAGAAATATTGCGAGATCAATATCTCTTACCTCGTTGATTGGATGACAAATCCGTTCGGTCAATGTTGAGAGAAGGTTGGAAGGAACAACATAGTCAGAAATGAGAACAATCCAACGGTGGACGGAGTAGATGTAGCTCCGACAGCACCACTCTCTCTCTCTCTCTTTCTTTCTCTCTCCTTGGTAAGAACTTTAGAAACGTGGCAGCATTTTTTTTTTTTATGATATATTGATTTATAGTAAAGGATTAGATGAACATATAGATCATTTAAGACATGTACATGATGTTTTTAGAAAGAAAAGTTAGTATGCTAATCTAAAGAAGAATTGTAGAACATTCTCGTTCGCAGGACGAGTACAACTAATTAATTCAGTTTTATTCTCCATCCAGGTCTATTGGGCAACTCTCTTTCTATTACCGGGGCAAGTAATAAAAAAATACTGAGCAAATTATGAGATCCTTTTTTTGGTCAGGTTAAGATATGAGAACTACTGGGGCTAAAGTGGTTTGGGATCAGGTATGTCTTCCAAAAATTGGGGGGGGGGGGCTAGGAATAAAAAGAATAACAGAATGGAACAAGATTTCTTTGTTGAAACACATTTGGAACCTGTGCAATGACTCAGATGGCTCAATCTGATCTACTTGGATCAAATCCAATCTGTTGCTAGGTAGGAATTTATGGACAATCAAGGCGCTAGAAAATTGCTCTTGGGCTTGGGCAAAGATTCTAAAGCTCAAATCCTTAGCATGGCCGAAGATGAAGTACATCATAGGAGATGGCATGATAACCTCTCTATGGTTTGACAATTGGCATCCTCACAGTCCACTCGTGGATACTTATGGTGAAAGATTCATCTATGATTTAGGTATGGAAAATAACACGAGGGTGGATGTGCTGATTAATAACTTAGAATGGAGAATTCCTACCACTCAAGCTATTGGCTGGCGCCCCATTATAGAAGCTATTCCTTCCAATTCTAATCCTAAGGGGCAAAAGGATGAGATTTTTTGGTTGAATTTGCCAAATCAGAGATTCTTGGTCAAAGTAGCTTGGGAGAAACTAAGAATTCATCATCAGATGTGATGCGAACCTCGTGATCACATGGTCATGAAACCCATAATCAAGATTGAGATATGATCCCGGAAAGCCGAAATAGGTCTGATAGGAGTGTGACACAATGGAAACCTGCCCCAAGGCACCAATACTATTGGTTTGAGTAGAATGACGCCACGAAGCCAGTTAATCTTTGATAAGTCAGATTCAGTTCGTTCAAAAACTGAAGAATGCAAGAATAACTCTCACACGTTAAAACTGAAAAATTCAGAAGTAATTATTATCAAGGCTGCCCAAATTTTGGCTTACATGAGTTTAAATAGTTCTTGAAAGTTAACCCTAATGGACCCCTTATGTGGATTTAAATGAGGTCCACTCAAAATTGACCAAAAACCCTAAACTAAAAAGCCCATAACTTAATTCAAACAAGCCTTGGATCCTAACTAAAAACAAAGTATTAATTAATTCCAAACAAACCTTGGGCTGTATCTAACAAAATAAAACAAAGCCCATAATATTAAATCCATGTTCTGTCATGAGAAGAAGAGAAGGAAGTAAAATATTATAGAACTGAATGAAGGTTTATTATATAGCCTTCCATGCAGCCCCTTAATCTTAGAAACAAAATGAAAAGGTAGCCACCCATGTTGTTTCCAAGTTGTAGAAGGATTCTTTTGTTTCCTTTGCTGTCCTCACCTCATGGCCCAAATAAGGTCGTGTTGGACCCCTCTTGCTCATGGATAAGATGTACTAGGGTATCCTCTTGATACTCTAATAAACCTTTCAATTCTGACTTGGTTGAAACATTCAAAACCAATGCATTCAATGCCTTTGTCTTGGTCCGAGTCACTGGACCATTTGGAACATGTAATGGGTCCTTGCTGGTGTTTCTGGACTGGTCCACAGCAGTGTGACATAAAGATAACTTGATCTTCGATAAGTCAGATTCTGTTCGTTCAAGAACTAAAGAATGCAAGAATCACTCTTACACGTTCAAATTGAAAAATCAGAAGTAATTATCATCCAAGCTACCAAAATTTTGGTTACATGTGTTTAAATAGTTCTTAAAAGTAACTCTAATGGATCTACCCTTGTGGGCTGAACTGACCCACATACAAAACTGACCCCAAAATCCTAAACTAAAAAGCCTATAACCTGATCCAAACAAGCCTTGGATCCTAGCTCAAAAGAAAGTTTTTAATTAAGCCCAAACATGAAAGAAAATAATAAAAATAAGAAGTCCACAAGTCAAATGGAAGTAAATAACAAAATTCATACAGCCTATGTTGACCAATATTGTGGTGCCTTCTAGAAGTCCGATTGACCTAAAATTTTAATCCGTAGTAGGAAAACATGTCTGGAGAGTCCACATAAAATTGTAGCCCGATCCATGTAACTCATCTAACATATCATCAAGACTAGGAATAGGGTTTCTATACTTTACCATTATGTTGTTGATGACTCGACAATCAACACACATCCTCCATGTTTCATCCTTCTTAGGCACAAGTAGCACGGGTATAGCACATGGGCTCCTCTTACGAATGTATCCCTTTTCCATCAGCTCATCAACTTGCCTGTGAAGCTCCTTTGTCTCCTTGGGATTGCTTCTATAGCTTGGTCGGTTAGGAATTGAAGCTCCGGGTACGAAATCAATCCGATGCTCTATCCCCCTCAATGGTGATAATCCGATAGAAGTATTGTCGGGGAACACATTATCAAACTCCTGCAACAAAGAAATAGCAACACTAAGGCATATTATGATGAAGATCATTTGTATTAAAGTGAGCCTCCTTGTACACAAGTAAAATCATTGGCTTGGTAGTGAAAAATACGGATCTAACCTCACCCTCTCTAGCATAAAAATTGAGTTGTTTCTTTAGTTTTTCCACACAATTCTTATCACCCTTCCTGACTTTCTTCACTCCTCTTGTCTTACCTCCACTCCCGGCTAGGTTTGGGTGTTTTTGAGTAGTGGTCGAATGATCTGATTTGTTTGGAGTGTTGGCCGAATATTTGTTTGTATTTGGAAGGGTGGTCGAATGGGTTGTAGTGGTTTGGGTTCTAGTCGAATCTGATGGTCTTCTCTCCCCTTGCTCCTCACCTTGATTTTCTCTCCACATCGCCTCATGCTCACTCTTTAGCTTTACTTGATCATCATACACTTGTTTGGGTGTAAAAGGTACAAGAGTGATGGTTTTACCATCTTTTACAATGGTATACCTATTTTTAACCCCATCATGAATTGCCTTCCTATCATATTTTTTTTTTTTGGTAAGTTGACGTATGTATTAAAAGAAGAAGATACAAACATTATAAGGGGCATACCCCAGATTTACAATGATAACAGAAACATAAAACAACAGATGGCTACAGGCTAGCCACCG
>Ga0325410_1003339_pt1 | contig 18100 bp, 16 predicted proteins | sample PopdelMetagenome_16_FD_206182 | JGI IMG/M metagenome (GOLD analysis project Ga0325410, IMG submission 206182) | Populus deltoides microbial communities from Bellville, Georgia, United States - Xylem-PdIQD-R3 | ecosystem: Host-associated > Plants > Phyllosphere > Stem > Wood/Secondary xylem... | reverse complement strand
AGCATTTATTTTGATAAACTGACAAAACTTCAATGATAATTTCAAGAATCTTATCCTTAAAAGAAAACAACAATTTTCATGTGGTAGATAACCATTAGCATCAACTTTAAAAAATTTCATGTGTAGCGAATTACCTCTTCCACTTGGCATGTGATGTCTTATTCAACAAACATAATTTATAATTTATAATGATTTCAAAATTCAAGAAAATTTCAATTATGTTTTAAGTCTAGGTACTCAGCAATATATATACTATGTTTCTTAAATGTTGATCCAAGTGTTTTTAGAGTTGATTTCAATTTTAGTTTGAGAGAATAATCATCCTTATAATGTTGATCCAAGGTTTACATTTTTGTATTTTTATTTCTAAATACTATAAAAAAATATTTTCAACTTTAGTTTTAATATCTTCAATCAAAAAACACATATGATCTCATATATATTATATATATTTAAGATTAAAAATACAAAATTCTTAAAAAAAGTAATAGAATATATATCATAATAAAAATTAGTAGAATATATGAAAAATAAAATTATATGAAAAAAAAGAAAGTTTACTATAAAGATCATTAAACTATAAATAAAAAATATAAATTATTTTAAAAAACAATAAAAGCTAAACCATTATTTTTAAAAGATTTTTTAAATTAAAATGACACATTTTATTATGCATAATTGTCTTTTAGATTGCTAATTTGAGGTTTGAAAGAATGTTTGCAACTTAACCCAACAAGAACCTTGCCTTAAAGAACCAAAGTTATATGCAATTGATCACTCCATCCTTCGCCCATGACGAGACGTGAACGAGAAGTACAAATCACAACAAAATTGATCAATTTTTTTTAAAGAGTTTGCATGTTCAATCAAGAATTTAGTATGATAATCACTCAACCACATGAAAAGAAAAGAAAGACTCACAATATGTGACAACCTTAGATAAAAATTCATCAATCCCAAAAATAATATTAACAATTGGTTTATATAGTAAAAAGATAACCCTAATTTCATGTAATAGACCCAAACTTGATAAATAAGCCTTAATATATTAAAAGCCAAGAATAACTAAAATAATAAAATAAAACATAACCCAAATAACCTTTAAATTTTGTAAGTCATATAATAAACTAAAAGATAAATAAATAACAACCGAACTAATTAAAACAAGACTAGAGTTGAATTTTGTAATTTATTGGCAAAATTGAAGCCTAACTTCAAACGAATAATTATCCATAGTCTTGATGAATTAGAAAGTCTACCATTTATTATTGGAAATGTATAAATGTCTATTTTTCAATGCAATTGGAATCACATCAAAATTTATTTCATAGCTCCAGATATGATCAAAACAATAATAAAAGGTTAAAATTGACAGATTTGAATCTTTTTATTTCATCTTTTTACGCTTCCCTACAAGTCTTTTTTGAACATAAATCAAATTAATTAAGACTTGTTCTTTATTCTTTGATATCCTCTTGAAATCTACTTTAGCCTATGTATTTTGAAAAAATCCATTAATTGAATCCTTAAACATCTTTACTCAAAGTCTCCGACTGATCCTTTAATATACTTTTATTTTTTAGAAAAAAACTATTATAATAAGTTAATTTAATTAGTTAAAATTTATATAAAATCATGTTGGTTTTATCGAATATATTGGTTTGTTAGTAAATGATCCTTATAATAACATAAAATTTTAAAATTAAAAAGATAAATTTACATTTTTATTTTATTTTTTTAAATACAAATAATGGACGTGATATCATTTAGAAAAAAAAAATCTAATTTTATCTAATTATATTTTATGAAAATTTAAAAATCTAGAAATCGAAAAAGCTGTTTTCCATTAGCTGGGTTCACGTATTGGGAAACATTAATGTACAATTAAAACTTTGGGCGGAACCTTAGGAGAAACATGATAGAAATAATTTGAAATTAACTCCGTAAATAAAATAATCCAATATTCACAATGAAAACCCTATTTCATTAAAACCAGCCAAAGAAGGCCAAATCACCCCCCCGCTCCTCGTACCGTAACGTGATGAATTAGTGAATTAAATGAGGAAAAAAAGGCCAAGAATTCAAAGTCTATCACTCTCCCTCTCTGCTTAAAATTCAAGCAGTCTTTCGTGCGTATTATAAATATAAGTTATTCCTTCTCTCTCTGATTTCTCTCTCTAAACTGTTTGCTCCCTACAACAAACATAAAACCCTTCCCCTCTACCTTCATTCTCTTTTTTTTTTCTCTCTCTAGAAGCTTCGCCTTTTCGTTTAATCTCTCTCTTAGGGTTTGGTGGTAGTAGTAGTGGAAGCAGCTAGGGTTTTGTGAGGGTTTAAAATCAGGAGTAATGACTTCTTTGGTTATGGCGGCAGAGAAATTTAGGGATTTAAGTCAGGCGATTGATGTTCCTTTACTTGATGCTACTGTTGCTGCCTTCTATGGCACTGGATCTAAAGAAGAGGTCAGGCTTTCTTTATTCCATTTCAAATGCTAAGCTTATATAACAATTCCGCTCTTCTTCAATCCAAGGGTTAGGGTTTATTAAGAGTGTTTGATTACTAGTTGTTAGCAGTGAGGCAGTAATATATTATTATTATTATTATTATTATTATTATTATTATTATTATTGAATGTAAGTTTATTAGATTTTATTTCAGATATGGGTGAATTTGAAATCTGGCAATATAATTTTTATTGTTTTTCTGAGCGTCTATTGCACTGGGGGTTAGGGTTTCCCATTGTTTACTGGACGTCTTCTAATTGGGCATCTTGTTTTTTTATTGTTTACAGAGGGCAGCTGCCGATCGCATTTTGCAGGACTTGCAAAGCAATCCAGATATGTGGCTTCAAGTGGTGCACATTCTACAAAATACAAAGAACCTAAACACCAAGTTCTTTGCCTTGCAGGTTAGTTGTCACATAGTCTATTAAGATAACTTTTTTTTTATTACTTAGGATGATCCCCCCCTCGAAGCTATGAAGCAAGTCATCATTTATGGTTGTTGCAGATGCTTATAGTCATAATTTGACATCTAGCTGTAGGCATCAATTCTGAAAGCTCTAGAAAACACACGCACAAGCTTGTTTAATCTAGTTGACTGCGACATTCCTCTGTTGTGATTCATCAAATATTATGGTAGTTTGTGTTTTACAAAAGCTAGTCTCTTCTTTTATACCAGGTTTTGAGATCTAGGTAAAGAGCCTAATGGCACTTCCCAATAAAAACTCACTTATGCAGTATTATCAATCTTTAATCCAGCATTGCAGTAATAGGAAATAATGTTTCCAATCATATGAAAGAGACTTGTGCGGTTCAGTGTGGCAATTGAAGAAGAGAGTCATTTGCTACCTTGAGATTTGGGCCTAATCCTGTTCTCATTTCAATCATTCCTCCAAAGAAATTGCACTTGCTTGATTGTTATACATGCTTATATGAATTGAGTAGAAGGTTCTTTTAGCCATTTGCATGATGATGAAAAATCTTTCCGAGATGTTATGGGAATAAAAACATTTCAAGGCCAATGTCAATGGCATTGCATTCCTGGATATATGCCCAGGTGCTGGTATATGCACCAAGGCCATGCAAGGGTGCGGTCCTAGTATATGCACCAAGACCATGCAAGGGTATAGGAGGGTGGCCTCGTATACCCTATCAGAGGGTGAATGGACTATGCAGAGCGTAGACTTGATAAAATGTTTGTAGATGAGTCCTTATGCCTTCTCAGGGTCTGAATTATGGATGTTCGTCCATTGCTTACACATCAGATGATCTACTAAAATATGAAATTGTTTCAGTATGGCTAGAAGTAAAGAAAAGAAATATATGAATAATCTTTTATTTTGGCATTAACCCACAGGAGTATTTTATTGGTTGCATTAATAAAATGAAGGATTTAAAGGCTGATGTCTTCAAAATATACAGCAAGCTGATAGACTGCAAAGGTGATGTCTAGAAAATGTATAGGAAGCTCATTACTCTCAAGGGAGAAGGCACAAATTAATGATGTTAATCAAGGCTCAAGTCTGACATTAAATAACGTTTTTCCTTCCTCTGCAATAGAAGTTAGGGAGAATATATGTTCATTTTGCTTTGACTCTTCTTTTTCCTCTTTTCTAAAATAAGTCTACAGCTACCCTTTTCACATGAACGGAGAGTTCCGTAATTTATGCAATGAACACATACATTATGGAGTTGTTTATTTATTAATTTTTGTTTACTCCCATCTTGGTGATGATTTTACAAGAGATTACTTGCTGTGTTTTTTCTGTAAGTCTTGTCCAAGAAGTGGACAGATGGACTTACTTTTGTGGCATGGGCAATTAACTGGCTGATGATTTAGTTCATTGGAGAATCAGTGACTGAGCAGCTGTTTTTGGACTTTTTTTTTTAATTTTTGTGCAGGTCCTAGAGGGTGTTATAAAATATAGATGGAATGCATTGCCTGTTGAACAACGAGATGGAATGAAAAATTATATTTCAGAAGTCATTGTACAGGTAGCTACTTCTAAAAGTTGTGGGTTTGGAGGGAAGTGAGCTTCGCTAATTTTCTTTCATATCTTGAACTTCCCTTTACCTGTTATATAATTTAACCATTTTGGATCTCTTAAATAGCTTTCAAGTAACGAGGCATCTTTTCGAATGGAAAGGCTGTATGTAAACAAGCTCAATGTTACTTTGGTCCAGGTATGATTTGAATAAGAATCCATGGACGAGTTAGTTTTGGTTTTTTGGAAATCCTAGCTTGTGTGATGCATTATATCTATGACAATCGGAAACACTTATGGTGGGATTGCTTTTTATTTATAATTAATCTCTCAAGTGTGATCTTTCCAGTTATCATTGAATTCAAGAAATGCTTGTCTCAGTTGTTTTTTAGATTGAAATTTTAAGAGTTCTTTTTATATTTTGTGTCAATTAATGTAAGTTTTAGTTTGTTTTATTCGAACATATATTATAACATGAATAATTATGGTACTGATCCCATGTAGATTCTCAAGCATGAGTGGCCAGCTAGGTGGCGAAGCTTTATTCCTGATCTTGTTGCAGCGGCAAAAACTAGTGAAACTATATGTGAGAATTGCATGGTTATATTGAAAGTAAGTCTCTCTCTCTCTCTATATATATATGTGTGTGTGTGTGTGTGTGTGTGTGTGTGTGTGTACACACATTTGAAAGATTCTCGGTTTTTCCATATGTAGCTAATGTAAGCTATTCTGTCAGCTTCTGAGTGAAGAAGTTTTTGATTTCTCACGAGGAGAGATGACTCAACAGAAGATCAAAGAGCTTAAACAATCATTAAACAGGTGACTGCTTTGGGCTTTACATTTCTAGATGGTAGTAGGGTTGTCTATTTGTGTGTGGAATTGTTAAGTTACCGGACACAGTCGAATATAAAACTAGTTGCTCTTGTGCGGTTTGTTTTTCAATTGGGTCATCACGTACAAGTTTCAGAAATCTATCACTTAGCAGAACTAAAATCCATGGATATTTTCTAATGGAAACTATTGTAAAAATTTTATAAATCACGGCGTCAATAATTCAATGAGAAATTATTTTTTTATGTGAAAAACCTTTTAATGAACTATACATATTATTCATGTAATATAATGCTGAAGGACATATAATTGAAATTCTCTACTTAAAAAACTCCCACTAAGCATCTCTGTCAATTTTTTTAATCATAATTCCAAGAAAATAGAATACAATGAACACTTAAATATTCTATATGCCAAACCAAAGGGAGATGGTTCTTATTCCACATGTCTGCCCTACACAAAAGGCACCCTCTAAGCTTCTTTATATGTTTATATGTGTGCATGTGCGTGCACACCAAGGCAGTTAATATTGGCAACAAGAGCTGCTGAGATCTGTAGGGATTCTAGCTACTTATTTGATTTTTGTGTTTTGTTTTCCTTCTTGAATCATGTTTGTTAGCTTATTGGCAAATATGTTGTCAATAATTTAACTCTGTAATGATTCTTTAGATTCTGCCACCTCACTATTCTTGGTGCTAGTGTTGCCTGGACTTCATCTGACATGTTATGTTATATGCAACTGCAGCAATACTTCTAAACCTCTTCTCCGTTATCATACCATCTGCTTTTTTGATGCTATGTATGTGTTTCACCAAGAGTTGTCTTCTGTTGTTTACAGTGAGTTTCAACTCATCCATGAGTTATGCTTATATGTCCTATCAGCCTCCCAAAGAACCGAGCTTATTCAAGCAACATTGTCCACCTTGCATGCTTTTCTTTCTTGGATTCCCCTGGGCTATATTTTTGAATCTCCCCTGGTATGTAAAATCTTATCAAATAGCTTTCAGACAGAAATAGTTTTTGGTACAGTAACAATTGACTTTAGGTGTCAACTTGCATTAGTTATTATAGTTGTTAAGGGATGCTCTCATGGTATGTGCTTACATCACATGTTTTCTTCCTGCTATGCCTTACAGCTTGAAACACTTCTGAAATTTTTTCCCATGCCATCTTATCGGAACCTTACCCTTCAGTGTTTGACAGAGGTATGCTGTTAATGTTTTGAAAGAAAAATGTTTTCTCTTGAACCATTACGTGTTGATTGGTTTTTTTTTCTGAAATTTACAGGTTGCGGCTCTTAATTTTGGGGATTTCTATAACATGCAGTACATTAAGATGTATAATTTTTTCATGGTCCAGTTACAGGTACAGTGGAGCATTGTAGTTCAGATATGGGAACTCCGACACAATTGGAATATGCTTATGAATTTATATAATTCTGTTTCTAAGCTACTGTTATTTCTTCTTTCTTCTTGCTATCCTTTTCCAGGCCATTCTTCCATCAACCACCAAGATCCCAGAGGCTTATGCAAATGGATCTAGTGAAGAACAAGTCTGTGTTGGCAATAAAATGCATTCTGTTCTATTAAGGATTAATGCCCAACACTAATTTGCTCTACTCTTTTGTTGCATGTTTAGGCATTCATTCAGAATCTTGCACTGTTTTTCACTTCGTTTTACAAGGTAATATTCATTTCTCAGCGAGCTAATAATTCTTCTAATAAATTCTTGAGGGATTAACCTAGTTTTAATACACTTATGTTAGATATAATTACTCTTAGATTTCAGTGCTGGTTAGCAATGTGTTTTGTTTTGAATAGAATGGAATAAATGGACAATGAGTCAGTGGAAGACTTCTGCTTGTGTAAGGTTAAATTTACAAGATATATAGTTTCTGAACCTCTCACAGAGAATATGGACAAGATAAGACAAATTGGGCATATAAATGATTCCAAATGGTTTCCAACTACTGTTCTGTTGAATTGAGTGATCTCTGTTGCGTTCATAGAGCAAGCCAAAAAAAATCAATGTGCTCTCATTTAAAAAAAACAGATTAATATTGTCTATGGGCTTGGTGCTTTTTAATGTTGGAATGTTTTGAGCTTTGCTGTTGATGATTGCAATTTCAGATCATGGTGAATTTGAAAATGAGATCCATCTAGTAGAATTTTTCTGTCTGGTATGAGATATTTGTGCTGTCTCTGTTTTTTTGCACCGAGGCCTCTTGGCATTGTCGCAAGATTGCATGTTTTTCTTTGTTGAAAAATGATGTTACAGATACCTTCATCTCTTTGCAGTCTCATATTCGGGTGCTGGAGTCTTCTCAGGAGAATATATCTGCTCTGCTAATGGGTCTTGAGTATCTAATTAATATCTCATTTGTTGATGACACTGAGGTTTTTAAGGTGGTTATTTTCCTTCTCTCACTTTCCTCATCTTTCTCTATGTATGTGTAGAATGTACGTATATATATGTGAATTATTTTGTAATTCTAAATCCTATAACATGACTAATTTTGCTGCCTTGTATGATTTGCAGGTTTGCCTGGACTATTGGAACTCTTTGGTTTTGGAGCTTTTTGAGCCACACCATAATTTGGACACTCCTGCAGCCACTGTAAACATGATGGGATTGCAGGTAGAATGTATTTATTACCAGATGGTGGTTGTAAAGTGGATTAATGTGGTGGTCAGCTAATGCGTCATTTTGCTGCATTATTTTCTTCTTTATACTAATTGTGACTTCTGTTTTTTGTTGCTTTAGAACAATACATAGGATTAAATCCCTTTGCATCTCTTGCTTGTGATACACCATGATCCAGACAACACTGCAGTAGCTGTAATTTTTCTAGGAGTCTCTTTAATGGAGAGATTGGATTGTCCTTTTTTTTTTCTTGCTGGATATCCTTTGCTATGTATTTCTCCTCCCTTTCTCAAAACACCTTTTCCCATTTGAGAAAAAAATTGTTTACTTAAAAAGTGTGGGTAAATATCCAATGAGAAGCGTGACAATGTTTTAGCTCATTGAAATCTTTGTTGTGTTTTTTGTTTTAGGTCTTGCATTCTTCTTGTATTGGTGGCCAATCTTATTTGCTTCTTGTAGTTCATTGTTTTCTCATTTTACATAGACACATTCATGTGCAATATTAGAAATTTTGCATTTTCTTTGGCATGGAGTGGCTACAAGTTTCTTGTTTCATTATTTTAGAGTACTTCCATTATTTGAATGGAGATTAATTATTCCAGACTCTGAATTCTCGGAATCTGCAGATGCCTTTGCTACATGGCATGGTTGATGGTTTAGGGTCACAAATTTTGCAGAGGAGGCAGCTTTATGCTGCTCCAATGTCCAAATTGAGAATGCTTATGATCTGTCGTATGGCTAAACCCGAGGAGGTTCTGATAGTTGAAGATGAAAATGGTAATATTGTTCGTGAAACCTTGAAGGACAATGATGTTCTTGTTCAATATAAGGTGATATATCCTTACTTGGCTGAAGCTTTTGTGTAATCATTTCATATTGGCCTTTGAATATGGATATGGAGTATTTTTGTGAAATCAATTTATGCTTCTTTAGGGCCTCGTGCTAGCTCAAATAGTATGTCGATTATACTGGTGATTGGTTTGAATTTTTCAAAATGAAACTCTGATCTCTGTGATTAAACCATGGATAATTAAGGTACTTGAGGGGCATATGGCATTATTTGTAGGCTTAGCTTCATTTTACATGTGGATAAAGGTTGGTTTATATTTGTACTGATGTAAATACTGTTAGTTTTATATAATGTGCATCATTTTCTGTTGTACTTTGAATTTTTTGAATACTGGAGTTCAAAGTATATATAGTTGTTAGTTCTAACACTTGCTTTGACACTGACCAAGGCTAGGCCCGTTATCTGTTAATGGGCTGGATGTCAATTCAAACTGCTTTTCAATATCAGTATGTTTTTGATTTGGAGATCTAATGTCTTATTAGGATTAATGCATTGGAATTAATTCTCTGTTTCTGGATATTTTATGTTACCAGTTTCAATGGTTAATTTGAATGCAATTATGCAGATTATGAGAGAAACATTAATCTATTTGTCACATCTTGATCATGAGGATACTGAAAAGCAGGTAAGAGCCGTCACTAAACGCATTTACTATAATTTATTCTAGGAATTTTGTCCTTGCAGTTATCACTTATCTTGTTTGTAGTCTATAGCTGTAGATCCATATGTGCAATTAATAAATGCATTTTAAGATCCTATAAATTGATTGAAAACCTCAGATTCATACTAGAACCATGATGATTCAATAAAACCTTCAAACTAACTAAGTAATCAATATTCGATTGATTGGTCTGAGGTTATCGACAAAAAAGATTTGTCTAAGTCACTTCCTTTCTTTGTTTATCTTTCTTTAGAGCTTTGATTTGTTAAAATATTCACTGTGTATATTGGTTAACCTTTTGAAGTGCTTTGCTTTGTAAGAAGACAACTTTCTTTGCTATTATGTTTTTTGATTGCCTGCATTCTCTTCTGCCATGGTTTTTCCTGTTTATTTGTTGCTAGTTTATTGCTAACTTTCATGATCATATTACGTTCCTTGCTTTAGCTTTTTGCCTCTTAATCTCTCTATTATGAATATTAAACAAGACAGATGAAAGAATGAATATATCTCTAGTGAATGTATGTTGGTGCTTAGTTTGCTTCTCTTTTGCGTGATGGAGTTTGATATCTTAAAATGGATGTTGCTGCCTTCCCTTTTTGGTGCAACACAGATGTTGAAGAAATTAAGTAAACAACTGAGTGGTGAAGATTGGAACTGGAACAACTTAAACACTTTATGCTGGGCAATTGGATCCATTTCTGGTTCCATGATGGAGGAACAGGTAAATACCTTTTCTGGACCGATGGAGCCTTAGTTTGCTGAAATATCCTCTTACAAATGAAATAGGAAAGTTTATCTATTCATGTTTGATCTGTGTTTTTCTATAAAATTTTGGAGTGCGCACAAATGAAAATTTTCTTGCATGAGCATGCATTGTTTTCTATCCCAGACCTGATAGGAAAGTGATGGAATTCTAATTTCTTATTTGCTAATAACTTCTTGATGATGATATACTGGTAAATGTCAAAAGAACTCTGTTTTCACTTTCTTGCAATATTAGAGGATCTTAAATCATTTCATGACTTGTTAAATTCTTCAATGGAAACCAATTGTCTTTTGTCCATTTCCTGATGTTTTGGGATGTCATATGTATGAAAGAGGGTGCTCCATTTCCATGCTCATAAAGTTAATTATTGCAAGTAGTTTATTAACTTGTTAGGATGTCAGGTCAGCTGTTCTAATTTTAGTTTAGTATGTAAAAACTTACTGGTGACTTTTGTTTTGGTTTTCTAAGAATTTAGTTCCATCCTTGTTGATTAATCTTTCTTTCTACTCTGATCTGTATCTTTGTCAACTCTTCTTTTACCTTTTCTCCCAGTTTCCACTTCCTGTAAATGGGTTGATATTATACTTGTCTTAATACCCAACAACTTGATGATAAGGGGAGCTCAATTCTTCATTGATGTATTTTTATATATAACCCATCCATTTTAGATTTCAAGGATTTCTTAATTGGCTAATGTTTACTCATTTGTTGCAAGATCACTTGCTTCTCAATAATACATTTCTTGACATTTTCAACATCTCTGTTTCGTGGCAGGAAAACCGATTTCTTGTGATGGTCATTCGTGATTTGCTGAATTTATGTGAAATCACGAAAGGGAAGGATAACAAAGCTGTTATTGCGAGCAACATCATGTAAGAATTTATGATTTCAAAAGGGGTTTGAAAGTGTCTTTTTCTGAGTTAGAAGCCTCGGGTCTTTTTCACTTAACAGTTATTACCAATTTGGGCTCTCTACATTATGATTGTTTCTCCACCACAAAAAAAGAAGAAGGGAACAAATAGGGATAGAGTAACAGAGAGAACTTCTCTACGGTCTATTTAATATTGACTACTCATACTTGTTTTATTACTAGGGATGTGCCCTTTGAGACTGATAGCTGGAAGCTTAAAGTAAATTTGTTGGGGATATGGTTGTATAAGTATGCACAATTCATATTCTCTTGTTTCAAACTTGCTCTGATTGCAGGTATGTCGTTGGCCAGTACCCAAGATTTCTCAGAGCTCACTGGAAGTTCCTGAAAACTGTTGTCAATAAATTGTTCGAATTTATGCATGAAACTCATCCAGGAGTTCAGGTCATTTTTGTTGCTCTATGATATTTATATTATTGTCTAGACAAGCTGCATATACTGAGACATTTTATTATTTTTGTCTCGCATGTGTTAGTGTTACATAAGCTCCTGAGTTTTTGTGAGTACTTAGCAGTTATACAATTTAGTGTTGTGTTGTATATGTTATATCTGGTCCTTTTCTTGTATAGCTTGACTGTAACATGCATCTTGAAATTTTCCAGGACATGGCCTGTGACACATTCTTGAAAATTGTCCAGAAATGCAAGCGGAAATTTGTTATTGTGCAGGTGACCTCTATTTTCCAAAGGCACTTAGCCTTCTGGGTTGTAATTGTGATGCATCAAAAATTCATTGAGAAGATGCTTATCTGGTTTTTAGGTTGGAGAAAGTGAGCCATTTGTATCTGAACTTCTATCTGGCCTTCCAACAACTGTTGCTGATCTCGAGCCACATCAGATACATACATTTTATGAATCTGTATGCCACCATAACTTCTGAGGACTAAGTTATTGACACCAATTTGTGAAGTTTATGACCCTTGTTTTTCTTTTTCTTTTTTTTTTGCTACAGGTTGGCCATATGATTCAAGCAGAATCTGATCTACAGAAGAGAGATGAATACATGCAGAGGTTGATGGATCTCCCTAACCAGGTCTCTCCCCCCCCTTCCCCCTCTCCATCCCAATTTTGTAAAAGAAATCTATATGGTTTAAAGTAGCTCAAGCATAAATTCTATTGAGAAAAAGATAGATCCCTAGGTTTTGCTAGATTGTTACCACCTTATGATTAATGATTGGGCCCTATACATACAGTAATAAATCCCTCACTATAATATGAAAGCTCCTTATTAAATTACAACCCTACTTTTTCTCCTGTTTTCTTAGTTTGATTACAATTATTTTCTATTTAAAATCTTGCCACAAAAATATTGAAACAAATTTTACGTCAATATTTTGCAACCATTTAATCAATCAAAATTTGATATTTTATTGGCATTTGGTTTTTTTGAAGATCAAGTGTCTTCTGATGCTTTTCAAAACTGTTCCCTTTTTTTATGAGCAACCATTATGTTTGAGATGTAGTTTTTAGTGATGGTTTTTGTTGGAGAGTAGAACGATCAACTCTTTTACTAGACATATTTTAGGACCAAACAAAATTGAAGCCTGGATACAGTCAGAGAGGAGTATCTCTTCAGTTTTCTTGCCATGTCTCAACCATGGGGACTATACAGAATCAGTTTTATTTTAGTATTTTCATTCTCGTTTTAAATTTAAGAGCTAAGAGGCTAATAAGACTATTGTTTTGCAGAAATGGGCTGAAATTATAGGACAGGCACATCAAAGTGTAGATTTTCTGAAAGATCAAGAAGTGATCAGAACTGTGCTTAATATATTGCAGGTATGGCTCTTTATTCGTTACGAGATGTTATGTGGAATCAAACCATATCTCTGTGGGGTTTTTAATTGTATGTTGTTTCAAATGACCTCAATGATTCTCCTTTACATCATAGTTTGCTAATTTGACATACTTGATATCTTATTTTTCTGGAGTCACTCTCAAAATATTAATACTAGATACAATTTTAAAATATAGAATTGTCATTGAACATCACACCAATGATTAATGTGACTATATATGAATCATGAAAGCTCTCTTTATGTTAGAATAATGTATATAGTCTTGAATTATGTTCTATGACTTATGCTGTATGCTTCAACTACCCAACGTACATCATATACCAACTTATTACATGAAAGAAAGATGTTATATATAAAACAAAGGCACTTCAGCATACTATTTCTACATGTTTTTAATTAATAGTCATTAATTAACATTTCATTAGTATCATGTATTCGCAATTATAAATTAAACTTCAACTATTAGATTGTTTTTCATAGGCTTTGCAATATAATATTGTAATAATAATTATGTATATAGGAAAGTTAAAGAAAAGAATTTTTGCCATTTATATAGTACAATCGAGTTAAAAAAGTAGTTGGACAATTGTGTTTGTTTTATAGGGTTTATGAACACAACAATAAAAATAAAAAATATTAAAAATATCATATTGGGTATGGGTTGGGAGATAGGGTGGGCGAACCTTCACTTGATCCTGTACCCAACATAGGTGAAACAGGGCTGGGTTTTCACTAGCCTTTGACCCTGGTAAAAACTTGACTCAACTGGGTTGAATGTTTTTCTATCTTTAATGATCTTGTTGGGTGTTTCACTATTAATTTTACTGCTATGTGATGATCTAATCTCGTCGACTTGTTTGTTTGCAGACCAATACAAGTGTTGCAAATTCTCTTGGGACATACTTTTTATCTCAAATTTCTCTTATATTTTTGGACATGCTTAATGTGTACAGGTGTGCTTTTCACCGTTATTTGCTAATGCTATTTTGGAAGCATCTTCGAGGTTGTCAGAGATGTTGCGAGCTCTTATTAGTTAATCACTTTTTTTTTTTTTGCAGAATGTACAGTGAGCTTATATCAAGCAGTATTGCAGAAGGAGGGCCTTATGCATCTAAAACATCCTATGTGAAACTTTTGCGGTGAGTCATCATTTGGATCCTGTTTCAGATGTGGACAATTAAAAATTTCTCTGATTTTTAATGTGATTTTACTAAACAGGTCTGTTAAGAGGGAGACACTTAAGCTCATCGAGACATTTTTGGACAAGGCCGAAGATCAACCACAAATTGGGAAGCAGTTCGTGCCCCCAATGATGGATCCTGTTCTTGGTGATTATGCTAGGAATTTGCCAGATGCTAGGGAATCAGAAGTTTTGTCACTTTTTGCAACAATTATAAACAAGTATGTTGCACTTTCTTAATGCTCTTTGCTTGCAGCGCAATGATTTTGGTGAAAGATCAGATCAGTATTTCTTGAAACTACCAACATTTAGTACTTAAATCTGCAATCTGTTCCATAGAGCATGACTAATTAATATTAACTCAACTAAATGTCGATCTCAAACATCTAGTTAGTAGTGTCATTGGTGGATGGTGAGGGTTAGATTCTCTAGTTGTTGAATTGTAAATGCATAATGGATAGAGTAAGAGTTGCCTATGTTGCAGACTTTTGCATTACATGCTTCTAATCATCACTGTTTATTAATACATTATTGGTTTTTTATTTTTTATTTTTCATTTTTCAGTCTTGGCCAACCCACTAGTTTGGGATTGAGGCTTGGTTGTTGTATCAGTCTTGATATTCATAATCTCTGCTGCGCTTGCAGCTTGGAGGCAATATAGACCACTGCAAAATGCTCTATTCCTAATTATTATGCTTTCTGTTAGATATCTCTTTCTGATATTTTTCTATCCTGGATGAAGGTACAAAGCTGCAATGATAGAAGATGTACCTCGAATATTTGAAGCTGTTTTCCAGTGTACATTGGAGGTAAGTATGGAGGTTGTAAATCGTTGTTCTCGTTTATGTGGCTTCTATATCTTATATTTTCTGTCAACACATCATCTTTCATTTCGTTGCATCTTGCAACAGCATTTGAGGACCAATTTTCTGCATTATATCCTAATGTTTAATAGGAAATTGTGAAATGGCCAGTGATAATATAGTTGATGGAATAATGATAACCAGTAAACTATTATTTTTGCATGGAATGTGGAATTCCACATAGTGTTCACGTATTGTGTTTTAATAGTTGTATAAAAGCATCCAACACTAATAGATCCTTGTATAATATTTGCTGGTCGGTCCTGCAATTTTCTCTTTATTTGTGGTTTGTTTATGCAACACGTTTGCTTCATTAAGATTATATAGATACTGATTGGAAAGTCAGTATAGCAACAGTACAACGATTCTTGTTTCAGAGTTCAGATGCTATGTTCAATCTGCTGATATTCACATGTCATTGAAGATCAATATATAAGATTAAAGCTATTTTTTTTTTGGAATTGTGTATTAGAAGCTGTTCAACTGAGATGAGTAGTTCTGTGCTGCAGATGATAACCAAAAATTTCGAGGATTATCCAGAACATCGCCTTAAGTTCTTTTCATTACTTCGTGCCATCGCTGCACATTGTTTCCCTGCCTTGATTCGTTTGTCTAGTGAGGTTGGTGTCTGAATTTATTTTGTTTCTTCTATTGATCCTAATGTGTTGCTCAGTTCCATAGTGATTTGTGAGATTAGCCTTGCAATGTGATCTTACAACTTAGAAGCACTCAGTTTTGTTTCATTAAACTACATCAGAGAGGTAGATAAATAATTGAAGGAGTGGACTGATAAGTTGGACTATAATAGTCAGCAAAAGGGTAAACTTGAGGGGCAGCCTTTTTACAATTTTTTCCCCATTGAATTGAAGTCTTCTGTCTCATGTTCAATACCAGCAACTGAAGCTTGTGATGGATTCAATTATATGGGCATTCCGTCATACAGAGAGGAATATAGCTGAGACTGGTCTAAACCTATTGTTGGAGATGCTGAAGAACTTTCAGGTGTGTTCCACCCCCCCCCCCCTTCTCTCTCTATTCTGTTCAATCATCAATATCATGCCATGTGAGATGCTTACTCTTCTGTGTAATTTGACAGGCGTCTGAGTTCTGTAATCAGTTCTACAGGTCATACTTTTTGACAATTGAGCAGGAAATATTTGCTGTATTGACAGATACATTTCACAAACCTGGTTTTAAGTTGCATGTTTTGGTGCTACAACACTTATTTTGCTCGGTATGTGTGTAGCAGTTATCTTTTTCTTAGTTTTAGGCTGTACCAACCATGGTTAATGAGGATGCAACATTTCAGGCGGAGAGTGGTGCTTTGTCAGAGCCTCTGTGGGATACTACAACAGTCCCTTATCCATATTTGAATAATGCTATGTTTGTTCGTGAGTACACCATTAAACTTCTGGGCACATCATTCCCTAACATGACTGCATCAGAGGTGAGATCATTTATTTAGCTTCTTCCCTTTTTCATTATTATGGTCTTTATTCCAATGCCATCCTTTGGAGTTCTCACTAATATTAAGGCTTTTTCAGGTCACTCAATTTGTTAACGGACTATTTGAGTCAAAAAACAACCTGTCCATATTCAAGAATCACATTCGAGACTTTCTCGTGCAATCAAAGGAATTTTCTGCTCAGGTAAAAACTCCTTATTCCTACAAATTAGTGGATTGTATAAAAGATGTTGATGTTTGTGGGCACCAAGTGGTCATGATTGTCTGTGCGCAATTATATGGTTTAGTGGTAGCAAACCCATACGCACCCACCCATCTATTTTAAAGGGGACATGGTTACAGAAAGTGTCTGATATAAAATTTAAATGAGTAACTATTTGGATTGATTGGGTGAGTTCATCCATTTGACTCATTTAAAAATACAGTTTAGAAAAAAAAATGAATTTCTTTTGCAAATGTTCATATTAGCCCCGTGAAATATCTATTTTGTCTCTATATTTTATTCTTCTTGCAAATTAGTCCTTATTTGGATTCTTTTTTGCTCTCATAATTGATATAATAAATATTCTCTAGTCCCTGTAAGAAATGTTTTTGCAATTAAGTCCCTGAAAGTCTAATAGTAGAATTTGTCAAACTTAGTTAAACTTTTTGTCTGAGTTGATTTGTAGGATGAGGGTTAAGCGGGTATGGGTATCCATTTAGAAAATAATAGGCTAAAGGGTAAAGTATTTCCCGGCAATCCATATCCATCCCTCTGCCACCAATATCGGTCTAGTAAAATCTGAATGCTTGGTTGTTTGTGCAGGATAATAAAGATCTCTATGCAGAAGAGGCTGCTGTTCAGAGGGAAAGGGAGCGACAAAGAATGCTTTCCATTCCAGGGCTTATTGCCCCTAATGAAATACAAGATGAGATGTTAGATTCTTAGAGAGCTATTTTTGCAGCAGAAGCTAATTTCATGAATACAACTCGGGGAGTTGCTGTGGGCGTCTTGATTTGTTTACCTGGCAGTGGATATGAACAGGTACAGCATTTTTTTCCCTTGATTCTCCAAAGTTTTCCTTTGTGTTGAACCAGGTACATCACAAAGGTGCCTTGCTTTGGAGGTTTGGCAGCTGGCTATGGTGCCTATATATCTAGTAGCTATGCTGGGTGTAGAATATTTAGGGGCTGATGTAGGAATATGTTGAGTCATTTTACGGTTTGTGAATCCAGCTTGAGACTTATCACGATGATGGATGGGATCAAACTGTTTAAATGACTCCTGAATTGTTGATTGATTCATCCTAGTGCATGCTAATGTTGGCGAGTTGTGCAGGAATTGTTTTGTTGGGAATTCTGTTTTCGAGATTTTTATTTATAGTTCCCGACTTCTTCAAAAGTATACTGTGATTGTGTTTTGATGATATATGGCTTCTTATTTTACTCGATTGCGATGCGAAAAATGCTGCCGTCATCCATTACGAAGGCCTTTAAACATAAAAACATGTTCCTTGTCAGTGGATGGATGGATGTTTTTTTTCTTTGAATTGTTTCTCGAACTCTATGTAAATTCAGACTCAAAACTTAATTCTTGCTTCTTTAGAATTGCTTACATTTTATTATCCGACGTCGGATCTTAGGAAC
>Ga0325410_1003338_pt1 | contig 18101 bp, 12 predicted proteins | sample PopdelMetagenome_16_FD_206182 | JGI IMG/M metagenome (GOLD analysis project Ga0325410, IMG submission 206182) | Populus deltoides microbial communities from Bellville, Georgia, United States - Xylem-PdIQD-R3 | ecosystem: Host-associated > Plants > Phyllosphere > Stem > Wood/Secondary xylem... | reverse complement strand
AAATTTCTTAATTTTTTAAGATTTGAATCTTGGGATCGATATTTATGAAAAATTATTAAACTTATCTAAATAATATACTAGATCGCTCTTAAAATCATATGAAAAAAAGAATTTAATCACAATTAATTTCGTAAGCTAGTTTAAAAATACCTCTTATATTGAATCAAATAAATAAACAAATAAATTCAATCAAAAGGGAAATGCTAGATCAACTTTACGAGAGTCAAAGGTGGTCTTAGTTTCTCTTGTTATCCTCATGTCCTAACATAAACAGATCAGGCCTGGTTTAGTTGCAATTATAGTAGGAATCATTATAATTCAAGTATGTAATTACTCAAACAATAGGACTGTAAAAGAGTAAAATGTCATCATTAGCCAAATATATATATATAATGCTTATAATATTCCAATAAAATTGCAAATCGGCATATTTTGCCCTAAAAGGCTGTTAAGTTCCATCGAAGACCAAACCAAATACAATGTTGTCTTTTCTTTTATTGTGTCTAATGGCCACAACGAGATAATGTCATTGAAAAGAATGTTTAATTTTGTATAGTTGTAAGCAGAATGTATTTTTATTATTGTTTTTCTTTGGTAAGAATTTATTTATTTATTTATTTATTTGAGAGATGGTAAGAATTTATCCTCATTATTTAAACATGATAAAAAAATAGACAAATTGTTTTAAATTAATTCCATGTTAATGATTTCAATGCATTTGATTTATTAAATACATAAACTATGATTAATAAAATATATAAATCACATAAGCAGAGTTTGGAATCCAGCTATAGTAACCCTACATGGACCCATCCCTTTTCTAAAGAAGCCACATGGCCCAACCCCATCTTGCCGGCCCGTACTTCCCTCCTCCGTTCCCTTTAAAACCTCAACTCCCTCTCCGCACCCTCATTCCAAAACCCCAGTTGTCCAACCCACTCCCGGCCACCATTCTTTCCGCCACCGCCATGGAGCCAGTTGTGGAAGATCTAACTGATGATCTAGATAATCTTAGTTTAGCTTCCACCACCACCACCACCACTGCTGCCGAGACACGACACAGCACAGGTTCAGGGTCCGAAACCACATGGACTACCTCAACCTCGAGCCTCGTGTCAAACTCCTGCAAGCCCCATCATCCGCCTCAATGTGATCAGTGTTGGCATGCAATCCAACGTGACAACTGCGATAACTCACCCCTAACCCTAGCTGATTTACGCTTCGTCCACAAATTAGGAAGTGGTGACATAGGGAGTGTGTATCTTGTAGAGCTCAAGGAAGGCAACGGGTGCCTTTTTGCTGCCAAAGTCATGGACAAAAAAGAAATGGCCACTAGGAATAAAGATAGTAGGGCTAGAATTGAGAGGGAAATATTGGAAATGTTGGAGCATCCATTTTTGCCCACGTTGTATGCCACATTGGACTCGCCCAGGTGGTCTTGTTTGTTAACGGAGTTCTGTCCTGGCGGTGACCTCCATGTCCTCCGGCAACAGCAACCGGATAGACGTTTCGGCGAAGCTGCCATCCGGTATGTACACACACACACGCATGCATACATATAACTGCACGTATACGCGTACATCAATAAAATTAATGTCATATAATATTCTGATGAGTGGTTGCGTTTGCATAAAAGAAACAAATTCGTGAATGATGAAAAATGCTGGATGATCATGGGCGGGGCTAGGTTTAACGGTTGTTAAGGCTGTTCATTGCGTGTAGGGTCAATGGGTAAATCCATGTGACATTCGGGTGCAGCCATTGATTTTGTGTGGACCATGGAACTTTTGGTGGGTGTCTCGTGCATTCTATCATAATAGAGAGGCATGGCATCATGCTCTTCATAAAAAGGAGTAAATATGTGCCTGACATCCCTCAATCTATGGCATGTTCTAGTACAATATTTTTCAGCTTCTTTGTCTAATCTGAGAGTCCCGAGATATAATTTCAAGAATCAAATTGATAGCTTTCCCCCCCATTTCTTGCTCTTCTTTAATTTTTCTGTCAATTCGTCGCTTTCCCTTTTTTTAGTCTAATGTCTTCTTCTTCAAATTTTATACCTTCTTATTCATTTTTAATTATTATATTAGATTTAATTCTTTTCACCTCCATCATTTCTTCAAATAGCCAACTACTAGGTTTAGCAGTAAGAATTCACAATTATTAAACCTCACTTTTCCGGTTAAACTGAAAACTAACTGGGACCATGCTTTGAAAAAGATATTTGAGAGTTGTACCCGGTCAACTTAGCTAACAATTAAAATACAAGTTTAATTTTTTAAAATAATATTGTTTTAACCCTAAAAATTAAAACTACATCGTTTTTATTACTATGGTGAAAATTATGATTTTTCACTAAATTTTATGTTCAACAACGTTATAGGCATGGATGAGGCAATTTATGTCTTGTAAAGTTGTTCCATTAAAAGAAAAAACAAATTATATAATTAATTCTGGACCACATTAACATGATATATCGATCGTGGGAATAATCTTTATAATTAGTTGAATAATTCTTTGTATATATCATAATTTATTCTGGTTGCTATTAGGTTCTATGCGTCAGAGGTTGTGGCTGCTCTTGAATACTTGCACATGATGGGAATCGTCTACCGTGACCTCAAGCCTGAGAATGTTCTTGTAAGATTAGACGGTCACATAATGCTTACAGATTTTGATCTCTCCTTAAAGGATGATAACTCACCGTCAACAGCTCAGATTATCTCCGATCAAAACCATCCACCCGCAGCTTCATCGACAAGAGACTACCCTTCTGATACATCTCAATTTGCCACATCATCATGTATTCTACCCAGTTGTATTGTGCCAGCTGTCTCTTGCTTCCACCATAGAAGAAAACGCAAGAAGAAACTCCATCAACGCGGGACCCTCGAGATAGTAGCAGAGCCAATAGACGTCCGATCCATGTCGTTTGTTGGGACCCATGAGTACTTGGCACCGGAGATTGTGTCCGGCGAGGGACACGGCAACGCAGTGGATTGGTGGACCTTAGGCATATTCATGTTTGAAATGTTCTACGGCGTTACACCATTCAAAGGGATGGACCATGAGTTAACCCTAGCAAACATTGTGGCTCGAGCCCTTGAATTCCCCAAGGAACCCTCAATTCCAGTCCTCGCAAAGGACTTGATCACCCAGCTTCTCATCAAAGATCCCGTACGACGACTGGGTTCTACCATGGGAGCTACGGCCATCAAACACCATCAGTTTTTTGACGGGATAAACTGGGCGCTGCTAAGGTGTAGAACACCACCTTATATTCCTCGGCCGGTCACTTACAAAAACCTTGTCGTGGCAGAGCATGGAAATAATTCTATAGAGTATTATTAGCAAGAAGAAGAAACATTCTTTATTTTTTTCTTCTTTTAATTCCATTTCTTGGGAGAAGTGAGAAATTAAATATAATGAAACTAATTCTTAGGTCTCCTACAGATGTAATTGTTGTTCAGATTGTTTGCATGTAAGCTTTTGAAGAAAGCATGGCGCCTTGGATACCACATTTCCCACTCGATCCCTTTTGTTTTATTTCCTTTTATTGGAATTATTATGTTGATTTTGAACAAATCCTTGGACAAGTGGGGCCTTCCGGGGCATCTACTAAGCTGTATTGTGATATGAAAAAACTATTTACTTTACAATACAAATTGGATATATGGAGGATATATAATAATCATATTTTATAAAAATTTAAATCAGGATTAATTTATTTAATTCACAAATTAAATTTTAGAATAAGAGAATTTTGAGACAATGATAACGGTTGTTTTTTAAAATATTTTTCACTTGAAAACACATCAAAATAAATTTTTTTAAATTTATTTTTAATAACAATGCATTAAAACAACCTAAAAACAACAAAAAATTTTAATTTAAAAAAATATTGTTTTATAAAATGATCATTATGGTAAAAATTCTAATCTTAAATATCGAGAAATCTTAAATATATTCATGATAAAAGTTGATTTTTTATTTATTAAAATATTTGCTATAGCCACATTTTAAATCCTTTTATTCCATTTATAATTTCTTAAAACTATTTCTTGCTTGTTATCTTAATAACTATTTCTATATTTGGCTAAAATAGAGCTTTTCATGGTTATTTTTAGCTATTTCTTAAATGTTCACGTTAAAGAAAAATACAAATGACATTGCAATTTCTTTTTTTAACCCTCTCTTGTTCCTATTTAAGTTTTAGTGGCAATTTTTTTTCATTTTTTGAAAACAATTGCAGCTAAAATTTAAATAAAAACAAGAGAGGGTCAAATTTAAATAAAAAAAAAAAAGAAGAAGCTAGAAGGTTCATCGGGTTTGATGAACTAAACGGCACTAGTTCTCGTTCCATGATCGGTTTCGTCCAGGATCGTGACACCCTCTAACTTTGACAACCTTTTCATTTAAGTCTTGAAATTTTAATATTTTTAAATATATCCTCAAATTGAAGACTTACGAAGAAATTGTTCATTATGTTTTTATATGAACTTACATGTTTTTCGATCAATCAAATGATAAATACTTCGCGGTTACATGGTATTTGTTGCTGAGCCAGCTTTTGTATATGGAACCAACATAAATGCATGATGTACGAGGACTGGTTGTGCACCTACCAGTCTGTTTTCCCTTTTATCTCTAAGATGACTTTTTATGATTTTATTTTCCATCCTTTTTTTCGTACAAGTATATTTATAGTGGCAGCTAGGACTATCCCTCCCATCTTCAAGTGGAGAGGAAAAAAAATCAATCAATTGAGGGAGCAAGCACTTTGACATTGCAATTTGCAGTGCCAGCTGACATGACTCCTGGTGGAAACAGTGTAGACCCACTTTCTTTCAAGTTTCCTCCTAAACGTGGTTCCTTTTCAGCGCGTTAATGGCTCATTCAGGGCTAAAGACATAAGGTTTCTAAAGCAAGCACAGTATATAGGCAGGGCTGATGTAGAAATTTTTGTTGAGGTGCTGAAGCAGAATATTAATTGGCTATGATCCCTCGAAATCTCAGTTTCTGATGTTAATTTCTTGATCTACACAAATTGAAATGGCACTTTCTGTAGATCGCTATCGTTCTGGATTGACTGAAAAGGATCCTTCTGAAATAAGCAAGAGATTTGAATCAACAGCAGCTGTGAAGTTGCAGAAAGTTTACAGGAGTTATCGTACCCGTCGCAGGTTAGCAGATTCTGCTGTGGTTGCTGAGGAGCTCTGGTACGTGCCCCTCATGTTCTTGTATAGATAATACAACATATGGAACTCTGTCTTTTCTAATCTGATGTGAATGTGAAGGTGGCGAGCTTTAGAATATGCAAGGCTCAATCACAGCACAGTTTCCTTCTTCAGTTTTGATAAACCTGAAACAGCAGCATCGCGGTGGAGTAGGATCAGCTTGAATGCTTCAAAGGTGTGTTGTTGAAGTTCTTGCTGCTTTAGAACACTGAATAAAGTATTGCTTAGTGTCAAGAATAAAATTCTGATGTAATAAGAAGACTGATATATCATGCAACTTTCCACCTTTTGACAGGTCGGAAAAGGTTTAGGCAAAGATGCCAAGGCACAAAAATTAGCTTTCCAGCATTGGATTGAAGCTGTAAGCCTATATTGGGCTGCAGCTGTTTGATTATGTTTGATCCTTTTCTTCAACTGCTAGTTTTGCTACTTCTTTTTTGTTTATACATGTTGTCGTGTTGTGATGTAGATTGATCCGAGGCATCGGTATGGCCATAATTTGAATTTGTACTATGAAGAGTGGTGTAAAACAGATGCATTGCAGCCATTTTTCTACTGGTACGAGTAGGGGTCTCAACCAATTTGATCATCTTTTGATCTTTCTCTGTTAACACTTGGAAGACGGGGCATCACATTTGTTCCATAAGTTTCTCTTCTATCCATGCTCTTAATTTTTTTGCATAGGTGCATTTGGCTTAGATGCAATGTGCCTCAAAAACAATAAAGGAAAAATCAAAAACCAGAACTTTGGAATCTAGTTCTTGCTACAGTGATTGCTAGATGGACTAGTTTCTGTAAATGCCACTGAAAAGTTCGAAAGTCAGAATCTAATCCTGCTCCTTTCCTTCTCCACAAACTGCATGTGTAATTATGAAATATTGCCAAGGTTTTGAAGCACCATTTCGGTTGTGATCGGAAGCACAATGGAACACTTCCTGTTATGAGCATTCTGCATTGTTCAGGGAAATTTTGCTCTTTGCTGTTACTAAAATGCTGTATCTCTCTGCTTGGTTTCAGGCTGGATATTGGAGATGGTAAAGAAATTGATCGCAAAGACTGTCCAAGAACAAGACTCTGCCAAGAATGCATTCAGTATCTAGGACCGGTATGTTCCTGAGCATAGAAACTCAGAACTCATTATCAGAATATTGTGTTTCCATAGCAATTCAGCTGTCTCATTGCATACATCAGCTCATGATAAATTTGCATGATCAATTTAAGGATATCATGAAATGTATGTTGACATTTGCCATAGCCTTGTATTCAGAAAGTAGATTATCGCATCCAATTACAGAAAAGAAAGAAAGAAGAAAAGCTTTGATCTCTATTAGAATTGAACCTTTTAATACTAGCAAAAACAAGCTTTCATGACTTGTTCTCACACACCTGTCACGATTTTCCCTGAAATAAGCAAGAGAGAGAACTGTATGAATACATCATTGCTGAAGGAACAGTGGTGCACAAACAAAATGGCAACCTCCTAGATACAAATCAAGGATTGGAAGGTTCAAAATGGATATTCGTGATGAGCACCTGCAGAAAACTATATGCTGGAGAGGTAAGGATCATTCTGGACATTAGACCATTTAATTAGCAAATTTTCATCCATCTATACGACTAATAATGTCTTTTCTTAAACATTCAGAAAAAGAAAGGAGCATTTCATCACTCGAGCTTCCTTGCTGGAGGGACTACTCTGGCTGCTGGGAGACTAACAGCAGAAAATGGAAAGCTCAGGGTAAGAATGCCATGATCCATGTGAAGGTAGGTAGCATAGCTTATAGAAGCCAATTAAGCCTGGAATACTGAAACAAATGACTGCAGTATGAGAGAAATGTGCATCTTGGTTTGGTATTAAATAGAGAGTTGGAGAAAGGATAGGCGGTTGCTTTGACTATATGCATCTCTTGCTTCTGAATCTCAAATTTTCATTGTCTTTCAGTCTATATCAGCATATAGTGGGCATTACCGTCCAACTAACCAGAACCTTGGCGGCTTCTTGGCCTTCCTCGAAGAAAATGGGATCAACCTCAATGAAATTCGGGTACGCAACTCAATGCCATGATACTTCACAAACCTGCCACCCAATGTGCCGTTTTTGCATAAAAATATCTGGTTATGATGGAGCCTTTCCAGCTTTGGCCTATCTGGTTTTGCCAACTTCTATTCTTATTCTTTAGTAATCACTTGATATGGTGCTTCTACTTGGTCATTGTTCCATCTGGTATTGCTCTAGGCAGGTTCTTACACCAGAAGATAGTGAAAGCTGTGAATCAAGGGAATTGTCTCAAGACAGAAGTAAATTTGGTTGGTCAATGGATTCCAAGCCGTCTAAACTTCATGCTTCGAGTAAAATTAACAATTACCAACCTTCTGAATCATCCATGTCTTCACAAGCCACAAGAACATGCAGTTACAAGAGGATGTTGTCGGCCAATATCCAGAACACAAAAGCAAATGTACCAAAGAAGGAAATATTGCAGAGGATCAAATCCAAGAACGAGGCTAGCTCATACCAATTAGGGCACCAACTGTCTTTGAAATGGTCAACTGGAGCTGGTCCGAGAATCGGGTGTGTTGCCGACTACCCTCTGAAACTAAGGGAGCAAGCTCTCACGTTTGTTTACCTCTCACCCAGTGATGATCTGCGCAAGCCATCTGCTTCTGAATTTCCAGGTTGTCTGCTCTCTATAATAGATCTTTGTAGGATGATGTAACAGAGATTCATCAACCATCCTTTCTAAAGTCAGCATTCCCGATGACTTCGCTTTCTATTCCTGTAATCCCCTTGTTGTTGAAGTTTGAACTTAAGTCATTGCTGAATGCTGATGAGCTATAACTAATGTTAAGCTGTCACGTTTGTTTACCTCTCACCCAGTGATGATCTGCGCAAGCCATCTGCTTCTGAACTTCCAGGTTGTCTGCTCTCAATAATAGATCTTTGTAGGATGATGTAACAGAGATTCATCAACCATCCTTTCAAAAGTCAGCATTCCCGATGACTTCGCTTTCTATTCCTGTAATCCCTTTGTTGTTGAAGTTTGAACTGAAGTCATTGCTGAATGCTGATGAGCTATAACTAATGTTATAATGTCCTCTCTTTCTTTTCATCCAGAGCGAGTGGACACAATAAAATTAACAAATAAATTGTTGTCAAGAAGCAGAGTAGACGTTGCGTCATCAAATACCGTCCCATCTGTATTCCTTTCCGCGTTTATTAGATGAAGTATCAGCCAATTTTTTTTCACATTTTGCAACCTCATAAGAGACATCTCCAAGCTATCCCGTGGGGTAGGTGTTTGTGTCCGCATCTGGGTGAGACACGTTTATTATTTTAGCATAAAGAGCCCTGCCCTCATGCTTGTAGTATATGTCAAGCTTTTGAAAGACTGTATTATCTTTTAAGATAAAATCTATGGTTTGATACAATGGTGGAGAACACAAGTTACAACAAATCTGAAATTGAAATCCCAGACACTGAAAGTGCTTCAAAGGACTGGGAAATCATATCTATATAACGAGCCAAGAACTTGATGATCTATATCTTCGAAGAGGACTCATGAATTACGCGATCAATAGAGCAAGACAACAAGATGAGATTTTCTATATCATATCCTTATGAATGTACCCCAGAAATTATTATAGATTACATCCAAGTACAAGCAAGCTGGATATCGACAATCCACATTATAATCATAGTAAGTTCAGCAAACTATTACCTAATAAAACAAACTTTCACAAAGTAAATGCTGGTATCAGCAACATTATGCAGCAGCTAAAGTTTCTGAAGGTTCAGCTGGTGCTTCTGCTTCCCAGAAGGTAGTCTTCTTCCCTGTCTTAGAGACAGTCTGAAGAACAGCATCTGGCTGCACATTTCCTTTCACTGTGACTTTTTGCTCCTTCAAATCAATGTCATATGATTCCACACCTGAGAAATGTTCCAGGAGAGACACAAGATATTATTATCTATTACAACAACAATGATGAACTGAGGGCCTCAGCTACATCTGAAAATAATACTTGCTAGTGGAATTTCCAACCAGATTTGATAACAATCCAAACCATTTCATTGTTTTCTCTTTTTTCATACATGAAGAGTAACGATATGAAAATTGCTTTGTAACGCACAGTAAGAAGATAAAGTAAATTTCACCTCTTCACAAAATGCAAATGCTTCAAAACCTCACCATACCAGCTAATCTACTTGCAAAGATGCAAAATTCTATAACCAATCTCGCCCCAGTTCATTATCAAATAGACCACGAAAAGGATTTACACCTTGCCTCAAAATTCCTGAAATAGATCCTTAGCAACATGCTTCCAGGAGCTAAGATTGAAAAACTCAATAAATCCAATCTAAAATGTTTTGTCCATTTCAATTTTGTGTGTTGAGCGAGAAAGACAGCACAATCAGCAAAGTTCCAGAGACTAAAAGATCAATTGCAAGGACAGAAACAAACCTTCCATTTTTCCCAAAACCCTTTTCACAGCCCCAACACAACCTCCACATGACATACCAACCTTGAGGACAACAGTCTGCAATTTAACAAAATTGAAAACCATTAGACATGCAAAAATCAGCAATAACCACAATGTAATGTCATCAAATAAAAAAAAGGGCAGGCAGTAAAGCAAATAAAATCTCCAACAACAGGTTATAACATCAGTTAACATGTAACCCGAAAAAAATTTCTAACTCACAACAGTAACGCAAAAAGAAAGAAGTCAACCTTCGTATCCCCTTTATCCTACAATTTCCATTCAACTAAAACCAGACATATTCTAGGTTCCTAAACAACAAAGCAGCAATTTTTTTCCCTCAAGATTAATTTTTACAACTTCAACAACTTGCTTTAAACTACAAATTCAGGCTTAACTAAACAAATCACATCAAAAGCTCCCTAAGATCCCCAAACAAAATAAAGATAAACAAAAACCCAGAAATCCCAGAAAAGACTTGAACTTGAAATCCAACATATCCCCCCAAATTCAGCCAAAATTCATAGACATCCCAATACAAGTCAAAACAACAAGAACATAGTATTAACAAACAATAAAAATACAACATTTGCCCCCAAAAAAGAAGAATCAAGAAATGAAGATTTGGGTACCTGAGACATGGTTGTTACGTTGTTGTGACAGAACAGATCAAGAAACAAGGAATCGAGAACACAGAGAGAAGACTTCGAGTTTGGTGTTGATTATATGAGCTGATGTTCTCCGTATCCCTCAAGGTGGTGAATTTATAGACTTTTTGATGCGTGTGAATGTGATGATAAGTTTTGTGTGGGTCCCAGATCTTGTTAGCTATGACTTCCTGTTTTGTCAAGTTTTCTTTTTCTCTTTTTTTTTTCCTTTCCTTTGAAAATTCATTTGAGTTTTCCATGAATTGGCGTGACATCGATTTCAATGTCATTTTTCAGTTAAGAGCTGTTTTTTGAGGTTAGTTATAAGTTTTTCATGCGTCAATTATTCTATATATATATATATATGCTTTACAAATTAATATATTTTATATCTATCACATAAACAATTTCAATTAAAATCACTTAATTATTAATTTTTGAAAGATTGTGTGCTATATGATCAATATAATAAAATATTGTCAATGTTATTATAGTAACACGTTAGATTTGACAAATATCATGTCTTTTTAGAAAAAAAAAGTTATTGTTTGTTATATTTTAAAAAAGTATAATTTTCTAAAACATTTGAAAAAATACATCAACTGGTTTTATAATAATTTAGCTGTTTTTATTGTGTTGGGATTAAATCCATTCCAAAATATTTGTTTAGGATTTATAATATTTTTTTTATAAATTCACCCTCCCTCAAGATCATCGATTTATGTTTTAATATTAATTTTTCTAAGAAAATAGATTATTAATATCAAAAGAAAAATCTACATCCTAACATATCAATCCTAAAATTGGAGGAATATTTGTGCTGTTACCCTGACCAAGCTTCAAGAAAGAAAGGAAAAAAAGAACAAATAAATAGAAATTTAAAACTTTTAAAAGAAGCCATGCCTTTTTGTGGGGTATCCATGGATTCTTTTTCAAGCCATGGCAGAGTACAAACTTTTGACCACCAAGATAGGTAGTACACGGCAGCCTGGTTGCAGTGCCAGAACCAATTACCAAACGCCATTCAAGTCTTCTAGATATGTTCAATCATGTGGGCCTCTTCTATTTTTTGCAATTTGGCTTTCACTTTTCCATGCCAAACATGGAGTCTGAGTCTTATTTGTGCATTGAAATGGTAAAAACTAAATTTCAATCTTCCTTCTTGTACTCCATATGGATGCTTTCTTTTCTGGAGGATAGTTTTATTTACTAGAAAATAGTTTTCCCATTTACTATAAATAATAATATATTTCTTTCCTTGCATCCATAAATAACGATATAAGTAACATTTGTTGACTTGAAAATTGCGTAGGATCTTCCGTCAGGCATTAGTTAATTAATGAGCAGGACGTGTCCTCCATCATCTACATTGCTCCATCGATGAGTTGACTACGTAACTCGGTACAGATCCAGGGAGAGAGAGGGGAAGGGGAAAAAACAGAGAATACAGTGAATATGATAGGTTGTAAGGATCGTCAAAATCCTCAAAAGAAATGGGTATGGTTATTCTATAAATCATGACTACATTGAAGAACAAAAGAAGGAATTAAGAACAGAGATGGGCGTGCCTGTATACATGACCTCATCTTCATTGTTTGGCAGGTCATTTTCTTAATTTTTTTAAAGTATTTTTTTTGTTTGAAAATATATTAAAAATTTATATAAGTATAAATCATCCACTTAAAATCTAAATTAAAAAAATAATTTTAATAATAATTTAGGCTAAAACGCGCAAGAGATAAAATTAAGGATCTAAATCTTACACGAAGAATTACATACATTTCATTAATCAGTACCAACGTTTCAATTTTTTGTTGAAGATTCCCGGTCCATATGTGGATACAAAAATCTCCACTAGGAGGGGAAATTGCAACATCATGAAAAAAGTTACAGGGATACATGCGACCAAGACAATCGGAATTATAATTTGCAATTTCCCATCCACAATAATCATAAGAGCAGCACAGAAGGTTACCATCATGGTTGCAATGGAGAAGAAAAGCGTGGAAAGGCCGATAATTAACTTGGTGGGCAAGGATTTAAGGAAATCTTCCTCTGCGTATCGCGACGTAAGAATTCCTAAGAACATCAACACTGATGTTGATGAAGAAAACAGAGAGATTGCATCCGATACTATAAAAACTGTAAAAGATTCCTTGTCTTTAAAAATCGGATAGCCACTCTCTTGAACGTAGCCGCCGGGAACAGTGAATGCAGCAGTAAACATAATTGTAATGATGAGAGCACCCACAACAGTGCATGAAGTTGCCGTTGCTTTCATCCATTCCTCTCCTTTCAGTAACAAGTCCGCATGGTCACTTGTGAATAATTCCCTGGCTATCTGACCCTTTACATTAGCAAAATCCTTGTCTGTAGGATTTATAATACTTTCCACTTCCTACATTAAGGATTTTTTTTTATTTATCAACGCTCTATCAATCTTTTTTGTTTTTAAGAAAAAGATGTCAGGTTTGGAAAGCTCACCTTGTACCATTGTAGTTCTCTTTGCATCTGTAGAGCTGCACCAGAGATCCGAGATAGATGAGAAGGAGGTGACAGTTTTGCTGCCAAATGTAACATTGTATTTCCTGAGCTATCTATAAGGGAAACAAATCCTGATCTGGTTGCTTCCAGTCCATAGAAAAGGCTGACCACCTTTTCTTGTCGATTTGCAATCGAGGACATAAATAGGGTTCTCGAGTTGTCATCTGTACAGATCATTACATGAGGACAAGCTTTGATCATCTCCATAATAAACTCAAGCGTGCCATTCTTTACTGCACTGTGGAATGCTGGATGTACAGATGCCTTGAGCTGTTCCTCGTAATCCAGAGAAGATATATGCTCACACATACACCGTAGGATTTTATCCGAATAAATGTGGATCTTCTTTAAATCATACATTTGCTTGATTCCTAGATCAACAATATTTAAATAGTTATCAAATAAAACCATGATAATGGTGATAGAAATTAAGAGAAGTAGGATATAGATGAGTGTATATATCGCTTACCTAAGAACGTGAAGAGATTTTTTGCAAACACACGCAATTGACTTAACACTGAAAAGTTAAGAAGAAAAAAAACAGAGAAATTATCACAAGTATTGCATATGGCTCACGTTTGCACCACCCCACACAGGAGAGTGGACAAAAACACACAGATCTGTGCAAATACCTTGAAGGACAATGTTCTTCGACTCCCTTAGTCTCTGAGCAGGCACATAGATACGAACCGTATCATTAGTTGCAACGATTGGTTTTGACCAAATACCTGTCATGTTCTTAGAATTAAGTCAGTTTTAATAATACGACTTATAAAAAAATATTTATTATTTTAAATCATAATTGAATTTTTTTTATAGACAATTTATATAAAAAAAAAAGTTCAGATTGGTTGCTGTCATGATAAGTAATAGTTATTTTTTATATTAGAAATAACTTTTTATTATTTTTTATCTTGATGAAAAGAACTTCAAAGTAATTCCCATGAAGAATAAATTTAGTATAAGTTGAAATTCACAAGTTAAAATTCCAAACTTTTGATTACATCGAAGTTTTGGCTCAGTTTTATAACCAATTTTTTATTTAAATAATTTTTTTTTAACTAAATATATTTTTAACTTCTATATGAATCAAAAGTTAAAAAAAACCAAAGAACTCATATCAATTTACAAAAACCATATAAAATAAAACCTTGTTTACTTTCTTTCTCTGTTTTACTTTCTTTCTTGAATGTATATAAATTACTGTGAGATAGCTTCTAAGAACACACAAAATATTATACGGTCGACGTTAAATAGATTTCAAGAGGAAATGAAGAGAAAAGCGAGGAGTAAAAACTGAAGAAAAAGATACTAACATGAAAAGATGAATTGCTGCCAAAACGCAGGTTGACTTGCACTTGGAAATATTTGAGGCGAGGTAGACAAACGAATCAAAGCATTCGACTTCAGAACATCATCCGTTTTGGTAGCCATATGCGGGAAGCGATGCAGAAAATCAAACACAATATCTGGCGTTGCAATATTCAAAAGAAACAGCACAAGAAGGAACAAGAAAGATGAGGTTTAATTTCGAAATGTTAACAAATTAATTTAAAAGTCATTTTGTTTCATATATATGAAGCCATCTGAAATCAAGCTCTCTCATTTTTGTTTATGTACCATCAGGTGTGAATTTCTCACACAAAAAGTGAATAATCCCTCAATAACTAACGTGAAGTCTCTCACATTTGCTTGCATGAGAAATCTATTACAAAAAGAAAAGAAAAAAAAAGGAGGAGGAATTGAGAGTAAATTACAAGCTAGTCCCTATAGTTTAGACATATTAGTCAATCAGTCCCTTCAGTGTAAAAAATTATTCAATAATCCCCTGACCAACATTGACCATTCTCAATTTATTAGTTTTTTAAGTCATAAACAGATTTTAAGATTCATGTAATCTTTAAAACCATAATGATTGATTGATTAATTAGTTTTGTTAAATTACAGGAAATAAATAATAATTTACCAGGGGAAATAAAGAAAGGGAAGACTTACGAACAGAGCATGAATAAAAAAGAGAAAAGAACGAAGATAAGTAATTAAGGGGTAAAGTCTCTTACCGAGCATTTGAGCACCAATAGCACATTGAAGGAAATAAGATCCATGGTGGCCATTGCCTTGACAAAGAAATTCAAATGGAGTGACAGAGTATAGATAAAGAGCCATATCCTTACAGTTGCTTATACATGCCTGAACCAGTGGGATCTTTTTTTGTGCATTTACAAAGGTAACCAAGTGTTTGTTCTTTCTCACCAAACATTCTGCCATCTTTCTTTTTCCAACAAAGGCAGCACTAGAAAGACCTGTGTTGCCTTGATTATCTTGTATTTCCAATTCTTCTACAGACATCAACTTCACTAACTCCTCCACAACTCTCAGATGTCCAGAAAAAGCTGCTACATGAAGGGCTGTTCCACCATAGGGTTTAATCATGGCCTTTCTTGCATGTGGGTATCGGAGAAGATAGGTTTTTATGGCATCCCAGTCTCCATTATGGGCATACTTGTACAGGGTTAGCAAGGGACCATTCATTTCATTGCTCACCGCTCCTGCCAAGGTTTTTATTCTCTCCCGTGTTAACATCAAGAGGTCGAAGTGGTTGGAAATCTAACAGAGGAAGAGAATGAGGTCATGGTATACCTGAACCTTGTGATGACTGTGACGACTCTGCTTCAACAAATTGCTCTTCGTGGCTTGGTGAATGTTGTTGTTGCAAATTGTTTGTCGTCATGTTAGAATCTGTGTACAATGTGGGGGGTAAGGATCTGAGAAACTAGTGATGTCAAGATCTACCGAGCCAATAGCAAACCATCAATTTTCTTGGTTCTTAAGATTAAGAAAATAATAATTAATTGATGGCAAACCACAGGCAAACCATAAACGGAGCTGCTCTGCACCTTGAAAAGGCAGTAATATCTGCCCTAACTTTTTCAATGCAAAATTGACGGGTTACATAAGTGGATCACGTTAGAGTGTATTTCATGATGTAGTTCTGGAAGTACTTTTCCACCGATGAAGTATGAAAATGGTGTTTTCTGCGTTCTATCACATCATTTTTCAATAAGTAAATAGTTGATGCACTGATATTTCCATTATTTCTAAGTGGAAAGATCTTCATGCTATGCAAATCTTCTTTAGGGCTTCGAATTTGCTTCACGCAACTCACACTGCATTATCAAAGAGTGGGGAAAAACTGGAAAGCCAAGAACCAAGATATCATCGGATGAAAGCCAGAGGATAGAGCAACAACAAGACCCAATGAAATACTTACATGGTGTGGTAGCAGTTCACAGAGACAGAGCCACTTATAATTCCCTTACTTCTCTCTCCCAAGCTTGACCAGACTGCTGAGGATGTCTGGGTGATGGCAAGAACTTGAGTGAAGGTATGTTTCTGTTCTTGCTATGGTGCTCCCTACAGTCCGGAACAAAGACTATCAAGTGTCCAGCACTCTCAGCCTTCCGTTTCACCTCGGTGTCATCCATAAATGCCCTATACCTGATATTCAACATTACGGTCAAAGGGCATCTACTGATGGGTAACACCTGGAAATGCGATCCGATAAAGTATTTAATTACTATAAATGCCCTAGATTTTATTTTTTTTTTTAAATAATGAGCACACTAAATCAGAAATATTAATAAAAGCACATTTTTAAAAAAAAATTAACGAAACAGTACAGCTTGTGGATTTCGCGCGATTGTGATATGTTTTTTTCTCCCTGCAGTTACAGCCCCTTCCTCTCTGAAAACTGATGAAATATTACACACTAAATTATTGTTTGATTGAATATAGTTAAATTAACTATGAATTTATTTATGTAATTAGGATTTATTTCATATACAACATAGAAAAAATAAAATTATTTGCAATTAAAAATCCAAATTCCAATCAATTTTGCTGCCAGCATTGGATCTCGTGATCAATTTTGCTGCCACAAAGGCAAAGAACAAATCACGCTCTGCTTGCTTTCAAGTCCACAGAAAAGGCTGAACACCTTTGCTTTTCTTGCCGACTATAGAGGACATAAATAGGTTTCTTGACTTTGCATCAACACTAATCATTGCATGACGACAAGCTCTAATCACCTCAGTAACAAACTCAACCGTTCCATTCTTTGCTGGTATATTTATTATTGTTTTTTTGGTTTAAATTTTTATAAAAAATTATTTTAAAAATTGTTTTTTGATATTTTATTATTTTGATATTTCATGTTAAAAATAATTTTATTATTTTAATATTTTTTTAAAAAAATAATTTAACACTCAATCACTACAATACTCTTAAATATTTTTTTAAAATAATATAAATCTTAGAGTTATTAGAAATTTATATTGTCATTAATTTTAAAACCTGTAAAATTAATTAAATTAGATATATATTATCTAAAATATTAATATTTATCTATAAAAAATATACTACATGTACATCTGCCATTTTGTGTTCCTCACACATACACCGTATGATTTTATCCGAAAAAATATAGATCTTCTTTAAATCATATATTTACTTAATGCGTAGATCTATAATTAAAGAGTAGCAAATCAATATATTTACCAATCGAAACTACAATCATGATGATAGGAATTAAAATAACTCATCACCACTACGTAGATTAATAATATATACATATCAAATTGGTTACCAGATATCATAAAATCTATTATAGAAAAAGCTTTTCTTTGTTGAAAGTAAAGAAAGAGTCACTTGGGTTTAAACATGCCACATAAAGAAGTAACTCCATACTCGTTGTCGCACGTCACCTGCAGGGCAACGATTGGCTATTTTTGTTCATTTTGCTTGATTGGTTCTTGGGAGTCACCACCTAGTATTCGATTGGGAATTACTAGAAAACTCGGATTTACTGATCGTTATCAGAGATTCAAGGGTAAGAACTGGTTGTGACTAAGGAAGGTATTAGCACTCCTAGCGCAGCCTACCTGAGGTAAGTTGATTTGCGATTTGATGTGATTTGAAAATTTAAAATATTAATCAAATTCTTAAGGCTTTAATAAATCAATTATTAAATCCCATAATAGATGTAGAAACGTGTTCTTACATTTTAACAGGAAACACAACGTGATTTTATTTGTCCTTTAGATATTTAACCATATTCAAATTAAACAGGTAATTCTTTTTGTCTTTTTTATTTTTATAATTCAATAACATAAATAAAAAAAATACACACATATCA
>Ga0325410_1003335_pt1 | contig 18108 bp, 8 predicted proteins | sample PopdelMetagenome_16_FD_206182 | JGI IMG/M metagenome (GOLD analysis project Ga0325410, IMG submission 206182) | Populus deltoides microbial communities from Bellville, Georgia, United States - Xylem-PdIQD-R3 | ecosystem: Host-associated > Plants > Phyllosphere > Stem > Wood/Secondary xylem... | reverse complement strand
CGGTGGGATTTGATCCGAGCATCTGGCAGACATCTCCGAGCCTTCCTTTGTGTTATATATGTGATTAGCCATCCATTACTGGTGTTAGGTAACTAAGTGAGCTTTGGTGCACGAGGCGTAGTCTAAATCCAACTCTTTTTTTGCACACTTCTGTTTGGTATTGTTGTTCGACCGAGCTTTAGATAATGGATTTGGCATGTTAATCTGGTGTTTTTCTTTATTTTTTTAAAAACTCTTGTGTCACTTTAGCATTAATTATTTATGTTGGAAAAAACTTAGCCCGGCCTGCGGCGAAGGCTGCCTGTTTAGTTTTCAACTATAGAAGGATACATGGCAATTAATTAACGGATTAATTTTATTGACTACTAATCAACTAAGACCATATGCATGATAATGCATAATATATAGAGAATTATTCACTGGAAAAAGAAGATGAAGATAATCAAAGGAAAATTTATGTTTAGCTGGTTTTGCTGCGCTTCAATTGGAAGTAAAAAAGTGTTACTCGGAGTTGCTGAGTGTGTGCATATACAACGTCAATTTGGTTTCTGAAGGTAAATGATACAGCAGAATTACTGGTGGTGGTACTGCTAGGAAAACCTACGCAATTCACATCACATGGTGTCTATACAGATGATGGTGCATGCCTTTGAATTGAACCCTCCTAGATAAGCCATGCTCACGAAAACTATGTCCTGTCTTGTTACGGTTTCACCTGCGCATGCACTGTTTCCAATCCTCATCCACTTTTAGACGGACGCAAAAGAAAAGGACGAGGCCCTGGATTGAACTTCCTGTGCTTATATATGGACACAAATCACATGAATCACGGAATTTGGTTCTTAGATATATGCCAAGACACATGTCCCCTTATGCAACCTTCAGGCAGGCAGTAGGCATTGCCCCCACCTAACAAGTAAAAGTAACATTGCACATACGTCGTCTGCAATTTTTTTGGTCCATCACTGATCTGATTTGACTAGAGAAGAAAAATCCAGAATCTGGGTTTCTGGTTTGTCCAACAAGAGAAAAGATTATAATCTGATAATCATTCATGGATTCGGATTAATTGAATCAGGGATGAAATCTTAGGTTATCATCTCAAGCCGCAAAGGTTTTTTTTAGGTGGGATATGACAGAAATGCACTAATTAACTGGCCGGAGACGAAACTATAGTATGTGTAAAGTTGACCTAGCACAAGCGATCAATTCACAGCCATTCGCAGAGGCCTCAGTGCTGCAGGTCTTTATATATGCAGTAGGGCCTCTCAAGGATTGTGCAATCTAGCATGATGTAATCTAGTACCACTTTATGTTATAAAATAGCTTGAATACAGAGAACTTTATTCTACTTTACTCTGAAATGACAAGATGTTTTGTTGTAACTTATCTAAATAAATATATATTTTTATTTTTTTATGAGGGTAGCCCTTAAATTTTACAGGAATACGAATTTTTTTTTTTATATAAACATCAATTTAATATTAACAAAAATTAATTAGAAAACAATGGTCACTTATTTTTAATATTCTAACTAATAGTTCAAAAGTTGACTTCGTAAACTACATTTATAAACAAACGACACATTCAATGAATACAAATGCTTTCTGCTCTCCAACTTTTTTCTATTAAAACACTGTTGTGGGTCAGTTATTGCCCTCTGGAATTGGAAGGGACGGGCTAATCTTTTCAGCAGTCAATGGCTTTATGGGTGGCGCTAGTGTGAGGAAAATGAGAGATCAACAGAAAACAGAGGGAGAGATGGGTGAGGGTTTGCTCTATGGGTGTTAGTACTAGGTTTATGACAAAGGACATGGTTGTGTGGTGGCAGTTTAGTGGTGGCTGGTGCTATGTGGTGGTGTTGGTGTGAGGGAAGGGGGAGATCGACACTGGATAGAGGGGTGAGGAATTTGGTTTATGCGTGTTTCTTGTTTATGGTAGAAAAGATGGTTATGTAGTTGCACTTCAGTGATGGTTGGGTATTGGTGTGGCATTAGGGAGGCTGCTGGATTCAAAAGGTGGTCCGTGGTCGTGTTGGTGGAAGAAAAAGTTGTGATTTAGGGGGGAGAGAGAGAGAGAGAGAGAGAGAGACTGTAATAATAAGTAAACTTAAAACTTGACTTGTTGTATCTATTTTCAAAAGCATGAGAGAGAGATATACACACACGAGAGATTTGTAATTTGTGATTTGTGTAGAAATTATCCAAATCTTTTTTTATATAATTTTGATTATAAATCATTATTGCTTGTTGTCACTGAATCAACGATAAATTATTCATCCAAATATGTTAGTTGTTGGGTCTCGGTAATTGCTCATTAGAGGTTTTTCTGTTTTTTAGAAGCATGCCATTTAAAATTAATTTACATTGTTGAAATGGTTTGGTACATGGTGGAGAAGAAGAAAATAAATAAGATCTTAATTAAATTTATTATTTTTTCTATTATTGATTTTAATAAAATACACATACGTATATTATATATATATATATATATATATATATATGATAAACTTGTAATATTTCAAATTCTTTTATTGAATAAGTTCACCACTGGATATGTAAAGTGAAATTAACTATATAAATACTAGTGTGTAGAGTTTAATTTTTTAAAATACAAAGGGAATGTGATGCCCCATGGGTTCATGTTTATGAAGGTTTTTAAAATATTTTATAAATATTTTAAATAAAATCAAATAGGTTGAAAAAAGAATTTTTAAATTAAAATATCATCAACCCTGATTTTCGAGTCATCACTGTAGTTATGATTAGAATTGTGTTCATCAACGTGTTATGCACATTGTTTGCCTTCAACTTTTTCAAAAACAAAATTGCGGTCAACAACGTGTTATGCACCCCATTACTAATTACCCCATCTCGTGAATACACGGTCATCAAATACACGTGAATCCCCAGTTTTGACGGGTTAATTCAGATTTTTTTTCTTTTTCTTCATTAGTTTTTTTCTTCCTATTGGTTTTTTTTTTGTCCACAGTGAAAAAGTTTATGTCTTTAGTTTATTTTTTTATCTATAGTTTCTTAATATTAAATTTTTTCTGTTTAATTATCAGACTTTCATGACACAAATCCCAAATTTGACGGGTTAACCCTGTTGATTCAGATTTATTTTCTTTTTCTTCATTAATTTTTTTTTCCTTCCTGTAGGTTTTTTTCTCTTTGCTTTTTCCTTTTTAATTAATCTTTTTTTTAATTTAGTTCATTAATATTAAATCTATTTTCTATTTATTTATCACATTTTCATAAAACGAATCATAGGTTTGACAGCTTAACCTAATTGATTCATATTTTTTTTTCTTTTTCCTCATTAGTTTTTTTCTTATGATTTCATATTTTAATATTGTATGTAGTCCACAGTGAAAAGACTGATGCCTTTAAATTTTTTTGTTTTTTTTTTCATTTTATGCCTTTCACGGTGGACTGCACAGTGCAGTCCACGGTGAAAAGGCTGATGCCTTTTTTTTAATTAATTTTTTTATTTAATTTGTTGATATTAAAGTTTTTTTTATTTAGTTACCAGACTTTCATGATATGGATCTTAGGTTTGATGGGTTAAGCCAGTTAATTTAGATTTTCTTTTCTTTTTCTTCATTAGTTTTCTTCTTCTTATAAGTTTTTTTTCTTTTTAATTAATATTTTTTTATTTAATTTAGTTCATTAATATTAAATTTTTTTATATTTAGTTATCGGCTGATACCTTTATTTTTTTATGCCTTTGATTGTGGACTGCACTGTGCAGTCCACAATGAAAAGGTTGATACTTTTTGTTTGTTTTTAATTTTTTTTATTTTTTAATTAATTTTTTTCATTTAATTTAGTTTGTTAATGTTCAATTTTTTTCTATTTAGTTATCAAACTTTCATAACACGGATCCCGGATTTGACAGGTTAACCTGGTTTGACGAGTTAGCCTAACTAATTTTGGGTAACCCGTTAATTTTTTTTTTCTATTTAGTTATCAAACTTTCACTACAGGAATCCAACGCTAGATTTTTTTTTCTTTTTCTGTGGTTCATGCAACTTTAATGTTACTATTAATATTATAAATATTATTCTTAGGTTAGGTGTTGCAGCCAAACTCAAAACTCTTGGTTATAGCTTTGCAGAAATATCTAATATTTTTAGATCTTAGCTTTTTTTGATATTTTTTATGTAAAAAAAATTAACTCGCAGCATCGCGCGGGTCATGTAACTAGTAACTTCAAATACACGTGCTAACATCATATAGACATTCACGAGATGACATGTCCGCGCGTTGCCGCAGGCTTATAAAACAAATACACTTGATAGTGTTATAATTGTGAATCAGCACTAGATAAGTAATAGAAACTAAAGGTATGATGAAGCAAATATTTCATGACGAACAAAAAAGTTGTGTTGGTGATCAAAAACTTAGAGATTGAAAAAAATGATTTGTAGCAATCTACATTGTTTTGTGAGGAAAGATACAATGCTTTCTCCATATGATTTAGTTTTTTTGTTAATAAAAAGCAAAAAAACATTACAAAGCTAAACTCTCTACCAACTTAATATTAAAAAAAAACCAACAAAGATAATTTTGGAAGGAAAAAAACCCATGAGGAAAAACGTTGCAGCAATTAACAATATTTTGTGAGGAAAACTACAGTGTTTTTTCCAATAAAATAAAATAAAAAACCATTTAGAGAAACCATGTGGAAAAACACCGCAGCAATCCACAATATTTTAAAGGAAAAAAATTACAAAGCGAAATTTTTAACCAACTCAATATTTAAAAAGTAAAATCAACAATAATAATTTTAGAAAAAAAAGAGGAAAGTAAAAAAAAAGGGAAAGTGGGAAAAAATGAAAAAAAAGCAAAAAAGGAAAAGAAAAGAAATGCACTGTGGATTACTGTTGTAATCCACAGTGATTTTGGGTGTGGGGAAACAGTGATTTCCCGGCACCATTTAGAGTATTGTTAATATTTTTCTTTAAAAAAAAGGTAATTCAAATGACTTATTATTAAAAAAATCGACTAATAAAGAAAAAAAATTAGATTGCTTCGTGGTGTTTCTAATAATTACATTATTAATAGAAAACAAAAATACCATTTTAGCTTTAGAATAGCTAAACATTATCAGACTCCAAAGCATGTAAAACCATAACTATGTTTTGGATCGCGGTGCAAACTATGTTTCTAAAAATTTTAAATTTTTTATTTAAAATAATTTTTTTATATTTTTAAATTGTTTAGATGTGTTGATATGAAATTTTAAAAAAAAATAAAAAACATATTTTAATGTATTTTTATACAGAAAATACTTTCAACCACCATCATTACCGCTACCACCATCCTAAAAAAGACCCTAAATATCCAATAAGCCCAATGAAATTATATAATATTTATTATCCCTCTATGCTTTCCAACATGATGAAGACGAAAATAATTGTGCTCCATATGAAATAGTGGTTGATGCCTATATAGGGTTTTCTCTTCGACTGCTAATTTCTGCCGAAGTGAAAAAGAGAGTGGATGATATTGGATGCTACGCCGTTAATATTAATCAGGTAAAACACTAATTACTGTATATCTCCTCACAAAATATGGTGTACTCATTGTTCAAAAGTTTTTTTTTAATTTTTTTTCATTTAGCTTATTATAGAACTAATTTATAAGCCAATTTAGGCTAATTTATCATGATAGGGTAAGATTGAAAGACAGGTTAAAACAAAAAAACAAAGAAAATAGGTGATTTTTTGGGACTTTAGGGGTGAAATATTCATTTTTCCTTTAAAAAACAAAACCAAAAGCATGTTATCAGGGGTAATTTAGTAACTCCGTAATAATTCATTTATTATTGTCAAATTTAAAGGGGACAATTACATCCTTTTGCTTTTATAATATGCAGTAAAATGATTATTATACCTTAAGATTCAAGCTCTTTTAAAGCTTATGTGCAAGATTTTTTTTGTCTTTTTCATATTTAAAGGGAGTGAAATGACTTATATGTTTTTAAAAGTGGAATTTTTTTATAGCTTACATTCAAGGGTATTTTGTATTTGCACTCAGGATTTTTTATATATATTATCAAGTTGGTTTAGGAGCAAATTTATAATTTAATATATACAAATATTATTAAAAAATAGTGCCTAAGCACATGGGTGATCATTACATCATTCGGGCGATGCATGCGGGGTTGTCTATGCACCAAACACTGCATTTTGCAACGGTGTTTGGATCATTTTGGTGTTATCTCCATGGTGAGGCGGTGCGTGTGGCCAATAGTCATCTAGTTTGGCATCAACAACCTTTCCCTCCTTCTATTATCTCTTATCCTTAATTTTCATGCATGCACCTTCAAAATCTCAAAGAAGCCCTTCAATTTGTTATTCCTTTGAATTTTGTCTTTATTTTTTTTTTACTATTTGTTTTATTCAGAATAATTTATAAAATTGGAACTTTTTTTCAATTTCAACCTCGTTCAATTTTTTCATCTTTTAAGTTTGGTCCATATTTTTTAATTACTATTTGTTTTGTTTGGGATAATTTTTCAAATTTGTTTTTTCACAGTTTCATCCTTAGGTTTTTTTTCGATCAAATTTGATCTTAATTCTTTTCATTCTTATATTTTTCACTTTGGCAAGTTTTTTAATTTGTTTTTTTTATTTCATACATCAACATTAAATTGATTTGCAATTAAGTTTTTAAATTGAGCCCGGGTCTAGAATTTCATAAGTTGTGAGTTTTAAAGATTAATTTAGGTTTATGAGGTTTGCTCGGGTTGTTTTTTTTTTTAAAGCTAATGTTTTTTCAATTTCAGACTTCAGCATTTATTCAATTAGAGATTAATCTTTGTTATTTTTTTATTTGTTTTTTATAGAATGTTTCATTAATTTTGAAAATGACCCAAGTTATCTAGGTTTTTTTTTTATTTTTTATGTAATTTAATTTGGCATATTTTTAAATTTTATTTTTTTTCAATTTCATCCTGCAACATTAGATTGATTTTAAATTATTATATTTTTAGTTTTTCATTCAATATTGGATTGTTTTATAGGTGAGTTTCATAGTTTTATTCAATTTGCTTTTGTTGATGAATTATTTTTTTTACCTTTTATTAACATGAATAATTTTTTGATTAAATAAAAGAATTATTATAAGAAACAAAGTTATTAAACATGACTTAGTATATGATTCGTGTTGCAAGATTAAATATCTTAATCTTAGTTTTTTTAATTAAATATAAATTTATTTAATTAGATTGGTGTATAAGTTTTTTTAAAATTTATAATTGAGATTTTTTTTATTCAAAAACACGTTTGAAAAACTTTGTATATTTATTTTTTACTAAAAGAATTATCAACCCACAGCGAAGCAACTGTTAATTATTATATAATATACTAAAGGAGATCAGCTCTGCACTGTAGCGTATGAAAGCTTTTAACTATGGATTTCAATAGTTGAATGATTGTTTTACCCTTTATTTTGGTTGGTTGAAGGCTGATGCGGTGTATGAGATCTTCACATGTGTATTCTAATTTTTCAATAAATTTAATTGTTAAAAAGTTGTTTTGCCTTTTGGTTTATGTTGGGGTGTTGGATGCTTTAGGAAGGGTATTTAAGGTTTGCTTGCTTAATCGTGGGTTTTTGATGGTGGTTCTTTTTTTTTTTGTCTCCATGTGGTGGTTTTTTCTATCATATTTGTTTTTTTGCCATTTTGGTTCTGGATTTTTTCTACCCATACCTTCATTTTGTGAGCAACATCAATTTATAGAAAGGAGTAAATGCAGAGTATATAGGAAAAAATATTGTATAATTATGGGTTATAAAGTATTACTATTTGGATTCAACCCTTCTTAGCTGTTATGAATTACAACTGACATCTCTTTTCTTTGGCTCTCACAATCCTTTTGTGTTTGATTCTTGGGGTTGGCTTGCTCATCAGCTTTCATGGATTTATTCTTGTTGGTTAAGTTACCATCTTTTTTTTTTTAATATTGTTGCTTATGCTTAGTGATTCGATGTTCGCTTCTTTTTTCTCATGTGCTTTTGTTGGATAATCTTTTCTCGAAACCACTCAAAAAATAATAACTAAGGATTGTTGTTTGGTTTAATTGTTGATGAAAGTGAATAGTTAATTTTGTAGATGTGAGTTTCCTTGATCAGTTTTATGGCTATGTTTGCTATATAATTTGACACTTTTTTATTATAGTTAATGTAATTATGTATTATCCTTTTGGTCTTAAAGATGGCTGAGGTAAGTTAGAGTGGGTTTTTTTTTATGATTATGTTTGGTCATTTGTTTCTGTCTTGAAAATTAAATCTATCATTTTTAGTTGAGAATATTGGTTATGTTTGGTGGTTCAGAAATTAGTCTATGTTTCATATGCTTTTGATGGATGATTTTGTGTTGAAATTAGTTAAGAAAATTGAAGGATTAATGTTTTGTTTGATTGTTGAGGAAGGTAAATAATTATTACTGTGGATATTAGTTTTCTTGTTCATGTTTTTAATTTTTTATATATATATATATATTTGAGTGATGGGTTTCTTGAAAAACAAGATTTTATTATTATTATTATTATTTGCTTTGATGGCTCTAGAATGTACTAGCTAGTCAATCATTGTATTTTTATGTCGAAAATGATAATGGCTAGAATGAATTTAATTTGAGAATGGTTGAAGGTTGCTGCATGTTTACTGTTCCAGTGTTTGTTTTTTTCTATTATTCTGATTTTATTTTTTGTGTTTATTAACATATTTTATACTGTGCATCTGTGCTGGGAAGCACAGTGTTCTTTGTTGCTGTTTAGAAGTTTTTTTTTTCTACTGGATTACTTGGTTTAATCTTAAAACATACTGTTTTTTCATTATTGTTCCATGTAGTGCGCACAATCTAGCTACTATATTGCTATACCAAGGAGTACACGTACAGTTCAAAAGAAAGAAAAAGAGAGCAAGCACATTGGTTTCGACTCTCGAAGCATTTTCAGCCACCATACAAGGTCTCCTAGGCCCTAGCTACGAGATGCCAAGATGCTCTTACTGGTTTAGGTTTGTCTTATTGAAGATTTGAAGCATCATTATCTTCCTGATCGAGAGATAGTCTATCGAATGAGGCAACTCTTGGATTAGACATTCGCGTGCAAAGGGGCACCAGCACGAAGTGTCTTGTAATGAGATAAGAGGCTGCTCCAGGACATCACCGTTGCTAATCTGATCAGTGACAGCCCTGTAACAATTGACATAATACAGACATACAATTCTTGATACTCTCTTTGTTGTTATTATGGTATTAGACTCTCTCCCCGAACCCTAACTATTATTCTGATCATGTTATTTTTCCACGAGTTTTCTGCATCTTTTCATCATCCCTTATAAGAGCATCTCCATGAAATGACAGCGTTTGGTATTTAAGATGTGATGAGCATTTTCTAGAGGAGGTGCTTAAAAAAACAGTAATATTTGTATTATTTCACTCCACTGTAACTCCCCAAAATTAAATAATTTAGATATTATAAATGATAGGCTAGCATCAGACCCAACAAGTCTATATTAGGGTGTGTTTGTGCTGACACGTGCTAGCTCAACACACCCAAAATTTCATGAAAATTATATCTATATATTTTTCTTGATCCAATAATTTTTTATAAAAATATATAAAGATACACTGATCAAATTTATCACCATGATGGTTTCACGGAAATTATATACACACAGTACCAAGGTTTTTTTTATCAGTAAAAAGAGTTACATTAATAAAGGTAAAAATCAAGTTACAAGGCAGGTTTCGTCTAGACTTAGATATGCTATAAGGAATTCAATTCAAACAAACGATGGTCTTCATATTATGATTCCATGATGTCACAAATAAACTAAATTCATGTAGCATGAGACAAGAGGGTTTTTTTTTTCAAAAAAGAACATGGTTGGTAAAAAATATAAAAAAAATAAAACAATTAAAAATTTATTTTCTAAAATAGCTCAATTTTATGAAACGAGCATGCATGCTCTGTACAACCATAAAATTACGGTAATAAATACTACTTTTCCAAGTTTTTATGATTGGTTGCAAATATTATAATTATTAAAATCGCGAGTTAATTCGTGCAAAATCGGTAAAATATACCTGATTTTATAAATTTATTAAATTTATGATATGAACTAAATAGTAACATAGAGAAATAAAAAGCCTCACAACAAAACTTCTCAATATAAAAAAATTACTAAATAGTAATTAAAATAAAATGAAAGATAGTATGAATCAATAAATTAACGACATAGAAAAATAAAAAATCTCAGAATAAAATTTAATATTATTTAGAGGGTTATTTCTTTACTTTTTATTTTTCTCATTTTATTTTGACTCATTAATTATAATATTGTTGACTCACTTTGTTAAATTTTAATGTAATTTAATTTTTTAATTGAAATTATCAATATATAAATAGTTAAAAAAATTACTTATAATTTTATGATTTAAATTTACAATTTCAATTTATATTATAGCTTTTATACCATATAAAAAAATATTTTTAACAATCCTGAGAAAATCACACTCCACATCTTATTTGATCCTGCATGGACATATTTTTTATTTTATATTATTTTAAAAAGTAAGTTTAGAAAAACTCCTTGAAAGAGTGTCTTCTTATCCACTAATTTAAGAGAATTATATATCCACTAAAATGGATTAAAAAAAAATCAGGTATGCTACGATGGGATAAATCCAAACCCTCCCCGAGGTTTTTTGAGAAAGCGTAATATCAACAAAAGCATGATTACGGGAGGGCTTATGATAAATCCAAACCCTCTTTTAACTATTTTTATATTTTAAAAATAATTTAAATTTTTTTATTTTAAATTAATATTTTTTTGGATATTTTTAAATTAATATACTAATATTAAGAATAATTTTTAAAAAATAAAAAAATATTATTTTAATATATTTTTAAATAAAAAATATTTTTTAAAAACACGAATGATAATAACAGCGACAGCGAGCCTACCCAGCCATGCGCGGGTTGTAGTGGCCGACAGCCTCTCTTGTCGATGAGCTAACGACTAATAGCGTCCCAGCACGTCTTGTTGATAAAGATTAGCATGCAAAGGACAACAAATGATTTTTCGCTTTTAAAAAAAAAAAAAAATTCTTTTCAACCGGAAAGTTAAAAAATTTTGAATTTTTTTAAATTATTATTTTTTATTATTTTGATGTGCTAATATTAAAATAAATTTAAAAAATAAAAAATATTATTTTAATATATATTAAAATAAAAAATATTTAAAAATAATAATTATTACAACTATCCCAAACCACCCCTTATTCTCTTTAAAATTGAAATCCTTGTATCTTTGACTAGATGTTATGCTCCTCTGAATCTTGGTTAGTTATTATAAAATTAATAAGAAATAATTTATTTTTTTAATCTTTTTAAAATATAGTATAAATATTTTATTACTTAAAAAAAATTAAAATATTGATTAAGAATAATTGAGTCACAGTTAAAAATTTCTTTTAACCATGACTATATACTGAGGAGTTCCTTCCGAGTTCCGACGACTGAGTGGCCAGCCAAGGGTATGCTGTGAAGTTTCAAAGGGCTAACCTATACTCGGCAGCTATAAATTTTTAGTTGCAACTTGCAAGGGCTCGCCATGCGCGGTCGAGTATGTTTTGAAATAGTGATTTTTAAAATTTAATTATTTTATTTAAAATTAATTTTTTATTATATATTTTTAGATTATTTTCATATGTTAATTTTAAAAATAAAAAAAATTATTTTAATATATTTATAAATAAAAAATATTTTAAATAATAACTGCTACAACATCTCAAAACACACAAGTTTTGATAAAAATATTAATAATTAGTGAGTTGAACAATGATAGATTGTGATGCAGTGAATAGGACGATACCAGGTTATTCAGTATTCAAAGATTCTAAAAAAAAAAACACACTAAAATATATATATATATATATATATATATATATATATATATATATATATATATATATATATATAAACTCCAAATTTGAATGTTTTTGAATAATATAATAATAGAGGCCAAAAGCCTACAAACAAAATAAATAGCTACTCTAGTTAAGGCTAAACTAGAAAATAAAATAGACTAGAAATTCAAAATTAATAATATAAATACAAAAAATAAGGAAAAAAAACGAGAAATTCTTAATTCCTAAACAGGAGCAATTCAAGATGATATTCTGCATATTCAAAACATAAAAAAAAAAAGCCCATAAATGGATCTTTAGTGTGGATTTTAAGCTTGAAAACAGTCTTTAATGGCAACAGGCGATAACACCATGAATTTAAAATTACAATCATAAAATTAAAGGAACTATATTGTTTTTAGATTCCTTTAGATTAAGATTTAATGATAAATAATATAAAGAAGTGCTTTATACTTAAAAAAGAGATAGAAAAAATAAAATCATATAATAGTCGCATAATAATAATGTAATTTTATCATTAAAACTGAAAAAATCAGTTAAAAAAGTTTTGAAAATAGTGTTCTATTAAACAATCTAAAAGAATAAGTGTAATAATAAATGTACCATGGTACGTATGCTTAAATTTAGATTGAAAAAAAAAACCTAGCAACTTTAAAAATTACTAAAGTAATGATTACTCTTTTAATAATTCATCTTTGATGCTAACCTCATACTAAATACAATCTTAGAATAAAATTGTATAAAATCAATGAACAATCTTTGATATTTATTTAGTTAGTCTGGCTACAAAAAAAAAATATTATAATGTAGTTTTTCCATTAAATCTCGGCTTAATTAAATGTTAATTCTTGACATGTGTTTACCACTCTCCATGCATAGTGGGAATTTATCACTAATGTTCACTAACCATCCCACCAATAACAATGTCAAACACTATAACCAAAAATGAACACCAATATTTTTATCGATTAATCATAACATCACTCTTTATGTTCAAGGTGAGCTGATGTGACCCAAGTTTACAAATATCTTAGGTCACTAGTCAAAAACAGTCTTCTCAAATCACAAATCTCTACCCAACTATTCTTTTACATGTTCTCTCAACTTTGTCTAATGTCGTAAGACTCAATTTTCTCTTGTATTACACTTACTTTCAAGTTTTTTTTTATATTGTTTCTCTCATGTCATTACTAACTTAAGCATTAAAAAGTTTCTTGTTCTATGAAAGACTTAATTTTTTAAGAATACTCAAGTCTAAACTTGAAGCTCGCCTCACACGTCTGGCCAACAGATAATGAAAAACCTAATTTATGAGTGAATTTCTTCTTGATTTCATTATTGACATCGTTTATGGGAAACTAAACAAAAAAACAATTCATTCTCTTTCATTATTCTTTTCATGGCTGAGGAAACTCCAAGTCTGGGGAGAATAATTAATCTCCCTACTACAGGGGCTCTATCTCCTTTATGCCTTCAATAACTTTCTCATCATGAGTAGATGCTCAATTATGTTGTCACAGTGATACAACTGCATCTTCTTACTCTTCCTTCTACACAACAACAAGCACCAGTAAGTGTACAATGACAACTCCAATTCCCTAAAAAGACAAGGTATAATGACATGCAAGCAAGTAACACTAATATTCCTACATTTAGAAGGAGCTATAAAAATTGTTCTCACACGAAACACTCTAAACAATACAGTCATCATTGATCTACATTCGAGTCTCACTTATGCACACAAAAAAAAAGATCTAGGTGTGAGACAAGCTCTATAACTTCTAGAGTTCGTGAGCAAGACCACAACCCCTACTAAGTAGAAGAATCCTTACTTTGTTATAGTTAATTGCTCTCTCAACTCTCTAAAGATTGTGTCTTTGTATAATCTAGCTTGGACAACTACAAAGGACTTACAAACACTCAAGAACACATATAAAATATGAAAAGTATCATAGAACTGATCACATAAAATATTGATGTTATGTGCACAACAATTTCAACAATATTTCATGAATTTGCATGAGCATAGTTCCACAATCTAAAGCCTGACTCTATTATCTACTTTTATGATCTTAACTTTAAACTCATCATCGACTTCAGCTCAAGCATTCCAACTAGAAAAATCACAACAGAGCTTTTCACTATCATACAATAAAGGATGAGAGCATTAAGGCTTATTTTCAAAGATTCAACAAAGAGGTGTTCAACATGAAAAACTCATCAAACCTATTTCCATATAAGTCTTGATTAATAAAGTCTAAACTATTTTTTATGAGAAATTTTATAAACTCTTATTGACTGGAATCTTGATCAAAGCATTAAACAAACAATGAAGAATTATATCAGGATAGAAGAAATCAACGTGACAAACAAGGACACCCTCGTTTCCACTCACAAGCAGAGTCTCCATGACACCATTAGTCTCTCATAAGAGCATCCAAAAAGAAAGCCAAAAAGCACATCTATGATCACCTAAAAATCTCTAAGCTCGTGACTACATCTTTAACCACCACATAGAATAAGGTGTTAGTTACTATCAAAGTGAAAGAACTTATGCAATATCCATCCCCCATGAAAAGTGGCACAAACACGAGAAACCCTAATAATTTATGTTTTTTTCACCATGATCATGGGCATGACATTGAGGAATGTTACGTCTTAAAAAGGATATAGAAATATTGATTGCAAAATGGTATCTCTAATAGTTTGTGAGAGAAAAAAAAATTAGAGCAAGAAACATAAGAAGTCTGCATACTTGATGGGCTACCCGGGATCAAATTATCCACAGATTATCCCATGCATTGTGTTTCTATCTTTTGAATTTTTAATAAAAAATAGTAACTTTTCTTTATATCTTCATGTCTCTAAGAGGATATAGAAATATTGATTGTAATAGGGTACCTCTAACATTTCATGATAAAAGAAACAAAACCAGAGCAAAAAATTAAAGAAATCTGAACAGTTATTGAGTTATTCGAGATCAAATAATCCCTATATTAACCCATGTATTGTATCTCCATCTTTTAAGTTTTCAATAAAAAAATAGTTTTTCTTTATATCTCTATGTACCAAAAAAATATCATTATAAAAAATCTTCATGTCTCAAGACGTATCTCTATGAAAAGTCTCAATGTCTTCAAATATGTCTCAAGATGTATCTCTATAAAAAATTTTCATGGTCCTCATAACCGATTGTCTGCAGGTCCCCGTGACTATTTATCTTTGGGTCCCTTTAGGTCTCCATGACTAGTTATCTCCAAAAAGATTAGGATCCTTTTAGAAAAAAATTATTGACAAAATTTATTTGAAAAAATCTCATACACGAAACATTAACGTGTAGACGTAGCCACAAAATCACGATCATTCATCTTTCATGTAGATATTTTCATGCAAATGTACATGTAATATTTGTACAAAATAAGTAAATATTCTTCCCTTTTTCTCTTGCTAGATTAGTCTTTCAAATATATTATTTGAAAGATTTATGGGTGTACTCAAATGAAATTAAACAACATTTTTTTCTGCATCATGTAATGGATGTGCGAAAATTGGAATCACTATTTCCCTATAAATAGGGTGCATACATACCCTCGTATATGCACATGAAATTCGAGTCCTCTGGACACACATGGCAGAGAGCTCAACCCCGTTCCAAGAATCTGACCATAAGGCCACATCAAAACTAAAGCTTTTCGGTTTTCCATTGACTGAGCAAGATGAAATCCTATCAAAAACAGAAAATACTTTAGGAAACAGGAAATTCGAGTGCCATTTTTGCCACCGAGCTTTTGCCAACTCACAAGCACTAGGAGGCCATCAAAATGCTCACAAAAGAGAGCGCCAAAGAGCAAGACGAGCCCAATACCTTTGTGACCGACGCCTCACGGCAGCTGCACAAGTTCTTTGCTCACATGCTGTCAAATCACCACCCTTCATTTATCCAAGGGGATTGATCACTAGCAATAGTACCGCTGCTGCTGCTGAATTTAGGCCCCAAATAGCAAGTGATTACCCATCTCAGCCCTTGTTGTTTCCTTCATCTCCTCCTGATCATCACTCTCCTTCTCAAATTTATATCGCACATCCATTACATGATGCAGATACGATGCCATCTTTTATTAAAGTTCCTGGTAAATTATGTTCCAATGATGACGATGTAGGGGTTGATCTCTGTCTCAAACTCACTCCCTCTGGTTAGATGATCAGATCGAGTGCTTGTATGTGCATGTTGTGAAATTTTGTCTTTCCATGGAAATATTTTCAATGTTTATGAGTTTAAACTTCGAAAATTTCTTGATGCGAAAGCTCTATTTATGCATGTGCAATTTTGCTCCATTTTAGCTGCTCCTAATCAAGCATGTCATGTGTCATTTTGGCCTAACTGCCATCGTAACAAATCAACAAGGAAGGTGGTTAGTTTATGTTTGCTCTGCTGATCCTATGAGCAAGCAAAAATAGTAACTCAATGCTGCTGTCAAACAACAACGTCTTGATATAGATTTGAACGATTACATAACGAACGTATACAGAAATTGCTTTGATGAACTTGATCTGTTTCTAATATCGTTAACGGTTTGAACACTGAAATTATTCAAATCGAAGAAGAGGATTTCTATTTTTCTCTCATTGTTTTTTCAAAACATTCTTGAAAAAACTATGATATTACCCACCAGAATCATTTCAATTTTCTAAAGATGTATGTTGTAGAAAGAGATGGAGTTCAGAATGTCAAATCTCTCCTTGACGACATCGTTTCTAATCAACAAGGACAAATATAGAACAAGCGCTACAATGTCCAAGACTAAACCATCCATTGTTGATGTTTTTTTTTATGCAGCTCTGAAAGTGAACTCATCTGTAGAGAGAGAGAGAGAGCAGTCGTACGTATGCTTCTTCTATTTTAATCTTTTCCTTTAAATGGCGCCCCTGTACACAGGCCTGATGCCGCGCTAAGGCCCCACTCCTTTTTTATTCTTTAATATATTTTTTAGCAATCTTTTATATTGAATTTTCATCAGTTTGCTGATAAATATTTTTTTAAATAACACTACACATCCTTGAAATTATGTTAAATAACATTATAATATAGTATTAAACATTAAAAAAATAAAATCCATCGCATAAATTTAACTAAACTAAGTTTTTATTTTACTTTATACTAGTCTTAATAAAAATATTTCCAATAACACGTGAAAAATTTCATAAATAAATGTAAAATTAATAATTATTAAATTTTATAATTATTAATTTATAGATCTGATGTCCAAGATTAAAAAAATGTAAAAAGAAAAATATTAAAAGTTAAAACAAAAAAAAAAACAATGCATTTATAAGTTAGTTTTAGTGCTCAGTGGTCTCACACTAGAAGCTGCAAGGCTGCTTTGCTTGATCTATTGCACACGTGTAATTTAAAATTTATTTTTTCATAGTGGTAATTTAAAATTTATTTAGTGTTCATGTACATGTTCCGAATAAAAAATATTCACTTTTTTTTTCCTTTGTATCATCACGGACAATATCAACTAGAAGGTTTCATAGTTTTAATTACTAATGAAATTATTTTATTGGTATATAATTTATAATTTATCGGTAATTTTTTTACTAATTAAATTGCCGACGGAAAACATTTGTAGGTTTACCATTCGCTGGTAATACCAGATTTCATCGCTAAGTCTGTCGGTAAAAAAAAATTACCAATGGTTTTATAGACATAAATTACGCACAAAAAAAATTTCCACTTGAAATATACTAATGAAATATATTCGTTGGTAATAATGACATATCCAATAAATATTTTTCAGCTCCCAGTTAAATACTGACGAACGATATTACTCTGTAAATTTATTGGTGAGTGTAGCATTTTCACCACTATATAAAATGTCGGACTTCATCCGTATATAAAACCTTCGGTAAATGGTTAAACATGAAAAGAGAATTACAAGCTCCAAAATTGCTAGCACTTTATATATGTAGACGACTCCAAAATCGGCCCTTTCTATCTAAATCGAGAAAGAAATCTCTAATTCCTACGCGAGATAGAATCCTTGAAATATAAGGTTTGATATGGTGTTGTGAGATTCATGATAACACCATTCAAATCAAGCCAAGCCACTCAAAACCCAACAGTATGAATTGATAAATCAAAATCTGCTTAATATC